>JABUBO010000009.1_pt1 | contig 62475 bp, 60 predicted proteins | sample 7240361 | NCBI WGS metagenome assembly JABUBO01 (sample SAMN07256346, study PRJNA390944) | subsurface metagenome | isolation source: Methane hydrate marine sediment | place: Pacific Ocean: Eastern North Pacific, ODP site
AGTGCTCCTTTATCCATCGAATAAGGTCTTCTATTAAGAAGACCCGTTTTCTACCAATCTTGTGCGAAGGAAGCCCCTGCTTCATAAGCTTATATAGTGTGTCATGGCTTATATTGAGAAACTCCTGTGCCTCCTTGAAGGTATAGAATATTCGCTTAATTTTCTTTGGTTCTTGCTGCATTGGTAATAGCCCCCTATTTGAAACTAATCTTACCAATGCGGAGAAACAAAGGCACTGATAGACGTTGATGGCTATTTTCTGCTTTTGATGGTTTTGGCTGGAAACCCCTTGACAAAGATAGTAAGTCCATAATAGAATGTTGTAGTCTAAGTAACAGTTCTGACTGAGACATGGCTTATAAACAACGACGCCCAACAATCAAAGTAGGTAAAACTTCAAGGGCAATAATACTACCCAAACCCTGGCTTGATTATCACGGGGACAAAGCTAACGTTCTTACCCTTATAGGAGATGCTATTTTGATTATTGCCCCCGAGGGCTACGAAAAGAAGGCCCAGGAATTATTAGAAGCTAGTGAGGCACGGGGAAGCTAAGGTATTCACAACCCTGTTTTAAAATAAGAGGAGGCAAGCTCTTATCAGGATATTCCAAGGAGGTGACAGCTATCGAAACGGACAAGATTTTACTAATTCATCCTAACCCAGATGAATTAACTTTTGCCTTGCAGCATTTAGGGTTTCAAGTGGTAACTGCTGTTGATGACCATCAAGCTTTGGCTGAAATACGGAGGAAAGAGCCTGTTGTGATAGTCATGGCTGAGGCTCTCGCCAAATCGAATAGCGATGAGCCCTTTATGCGGATTCGGCAGAGATCCAAAGCTCCCATTATCATCCTTGGCCAACATAGGAAAGAAAGAGCCGGGATTCATTTTCTGGAAGCTGGGGCTGATGCGTATGTTCCCTCCCCACTGAATGTTAGGTTGCTTTTAGCTAGGGTTCATTCCCTGCTTCGGCGCAGCAAGGTTCGTAGGATTGGTTAAATGAAGTGGCTTAATATCGTGTTTCATTTTTCACCTCCTTTAACATATAGGCCCGTTCTTAACCTGGGCGGGCCTAGGTTTATCTCGTTAAGACGTTACTGAGTTTGTCGATAAAGCTGTGGCGGAAGCAATAAAGAAGGAAGAAAAGGGAGGAAAATGCCAACAACAAGAATAAAAGAGATACAAGGGTATCACGTACCAAAATATTTCAGCGGTGATAAATTCATAAAACCGCTTTATCTCTCTATTTTAAGAACTCGAATTTACACCCAGGTGTGGAAGGAAACAGAGGGAGAGCTAGTTGGGATTAGAAGGGCGAAAGCCTTTGCACGCTATCTGGAGGCTATGCCGATATTTATTAGACCTAAGGACCTCGTTGTGGGATGGTTCTCAGAGGCTCCGGATGCCTTTGAGTATTGTGTAGAAGCCGCTGACCCTGAGATACTTAACGAATACATTAAGGCAGGCTACATTAGAGAAGATGATGTGGATGAATGGCGACAGTACCAAGAATATTGGAGTAAACGCAATCTTAATGTCATGATAAATAGTCTTCTTACGGAAGAAGAGCGAAGGGTTAGTAGTACCACTAACAGATATATGGAGTGTCGTCCAACACGGCATACATCACGCACGCTGCCTGATAATGATACCTACTTGGAAATTGGCTTGAATAAGAGGCTTGAGATGGTACGCCAAAAGTTAGATAGATTACATAAGGAAAAGGAGGAATGTACCGACGGTCCGACAGGAATAGAAATATGCTTGAAGATAAATGATCTGAAGGCAATGCTCATAGCAGGTGAAGCATTCCTTCATTGGGTTGCTCGTTACAGCGAGCTGGCCAAGAAGATGGCTGAAGAGGAGAAAGAGCCTCAAAGAAAAGAGGAATTGTTACAGATTTCGGAAATATGTAGTTGGGTGCCTGGTAATCCGCCTCGCAATTTCTGGGAAGCTGTTCAGAGTCAGTGGCTCACCATGATGGGTTATCATATGATCGAGCATGCTTGCCATGGAACTTCCTACCGACTAGATCAAATATTTTGGCCCTTTTATGAAAAGGACGTGCTGCTCGATAGGATATTGTCAAGGGAAAAAGCATTGGAGATAATGGAGAATTATCTCCTTCTTGTGGATGAGCTTGGTCACCCTCTGGGAGCAGCATTTCGCCGTGTCAACCAAGGGGTGAACTATTTGGCTACATACACTATTGGTGGGGTAAAGCCAGAGGATGGGAGCGATGCTTGCAATGAGTTAACCATCTTAATACTCGATGCTATGGACGACCTGCGGCTTAGCCATCCCGATTTTAAGTTCAGATGGCATCCTAAGGCAAATCCAAAGGTTTGGAGAAGGGTTGTTGAAGTAGTGAGAAGTGGATTAGGCCAACCATCAATCAAAAATGACAAAGTAATAATAGCTGGTTTAATGAATCACTATGGCTTTACTCTGGAAGAGGCGAGGGGATGGGCAAATATTGGCTGCGTATCTCCAGGTATAACCCAATATTGGGGGACGGCTAAGAGAGATGCTTTTGGCATTAGAACTTCCAAAATTCTTGAACTAACTTTAGAAAATAGCTGGGACAAGGTCTTCCAACAGCAAGTGGGTCTCAAAACAGGTGATGCTGCTAAATTCACCTCTTTTGAAGAACTCTTTGAGGCTTATAGGAAGCAGGTGGAATGGTTTATGCGAAAAGCGATGCATATTAAGAATGTCGGAGAGTACTGCAATAAGGCTCTCCTTAAGCGTCCATTTGCCTCCTTGTTCTTCCATCGCGCCCTTGATGATGCCGAGAGGGATGTCATGGATGCTCCAAACAAAGGAATACCGTGGGTTAATATAGAATTGGTGGATGCTGTGGATTCGCTAATTACCTTGAAGAAATTGGTTTTCCAAGACAAGAAGTACACCATGGAAGAGGTATTAAGAGCACTTCGGGTCGAATGGGAAGGCTATGAAGAGATGAGACGTGATTTTATTAATGCCACTAAGTTCGGTAATGATGATGATTTTGCTGATGAAGTAGCCAAGCAAACTTATGCCATGATAGCAGATGAAGCTAGTAAAGTTACTGACCTTGATGGAGCCTCACCTATGCCTTCTGGAATAGTGGTTACAAAAATGTTCCAATTAGCTCCTATTGTTGGAGCATTGCCCAATGGAAGAAAACTAGGTGACCCGTTAGCTGATGGAGGTTGTAGTCCGCACTCTGGTTATGACAGGGAAGGTCCCATGGCAGCCATATTATCGGCATCAAAGGTCGATTTTGAAAAGTGGAAGGCGGCTATATTTAACCAAAAGGTGACTCCTTCTAGCATCGAGGGTGAAAGTGGCTTGAGGAAGTTCCAAAATTATATCGAAACAGCGATGTTATTGGGTTTGGACATGATTCAATTTAATGTGGTTGACTCAAAGATGCTAAAAGAGGCACAAAAACATCCCGAGCAATATCAAAATCTCGTCGTGAGAGTTTCGGGATACAATGCTCACTTTGTCGATTTAGCTAAATTTGTGCAGGATGCTGTCATAGAGAGAACCGAGCATGCTCTTGTGTGATGAGATGACAATTAGAAGTATGGTTAACACTACGCCCAAGAAGGCAATTGGTGAGAGTGGTTGGGTTACAAATCTGCAAGATTTTGTAGTCCACGATGGACCTGGGTTGAGGATTTTGATTTTCTTTAAGGGTTGTCCATTAAGGTGTCGCTGGTGTCAAAATCCTGAGAGCTTAGCTCCGTTTCCTGAAATTGAATTTCATAGCTCACTTTGCCTTGGTTGTTTAAAGTGTTTGGAAGTGTGCCCTATTCCGGGTGCTATTATCGAGGATAAAGAGCAAAGAATTGATAGGAGTAAATGCATAAGCTGTATGGCTTGCGTTGACACATGTCTGGGAACAGCTTTGCGTAGTGTTGGAGAATGGATGTCTGTGGAGCAAGTTTTGGAAAGGATAGTAAGGTATAAACCTTTCTTCGACCGCTCTGACCGTGGAGGAGTAACGTTGTCGGGTGGAGAGCCAACATTTCAACCAGAATTTACCCTGGAGTTGCTTAAGTCATGCCGCGAAATAGGAATTCATACAGTTGTGGAAACTTGTGGATATACAAACTACGAAACGCTCAAGAGAGTAGCGCAAAATGTTGATTTGCTGATATACGATATTAAACATATGGATGAAGTTAGTCATATAACAGGCACAGGAGTATCGAACTGTCTAATATTGAAGAATCTCAGGAGGCTCTGCAAAGAGGCGGATACAGATATTGTTGTGCATATACCATTAATTCCTGGGTTTAACGACGATGATGAGAATGTCACAAAGACTGCAGAATTTGTGGGATCCCTGAAGAAAATAAGGCATATTGATTTATTGCCGTTTAACGAGTTGCCGTCAGGAAAATATAAAGCTATGGGATTAGATTGGGGGTATGCCGAAGTTAGGCGGCAATCACCAGAACGGCTGACTGAATTGCAAGACATGCTTCAATCATACGGGTTGGAAGTTAACATTGGAGGATTGTGGTGAAAACTTTTGGGCAGAGGCAAACCCTAAGTTAAATGGTAACTCGGGAAGGAGGTGATTATGGTAATGAAGTAGTGAAAAGAGGTAAAAATCTCATAAAAATCTAAAAAGGGAGGATTAAATGAAACGCAAAATAATTATGTTGATGTTATCTGTAGTACTTATTGCAGGTTTGATTCTTACTGGCTGTGTTGAGCCGGCAGCACCACCTACAGATGAGGTGCCAGGTCCGGCGCCAGAAAAACCGTTTGAACTTTGCATTTGTGGAGGGACAATAGGCGGTGGGGGTAATATTTGCGCTATTGTTTGGGCTGCCGTGGCGAAAGAGTTCCTAGGTATAGACTCAACGGTAATAAGTTATCCTGGAGAAGCTCATACGAAGGTCGTGATTGATGGGTTGGCTGACATAGCATCAGGTTATCCTGATAAGTCATGGGCGGCTTACATAGGTGAAGGGGTAGCTTATCCGGGTGTGCCTCAGACTCAATTAAGATCGTTGTTCTGGAGATATGCTGCCACAATGCAATTTATTGTTCTTCGAGATTCTGACATTAAAACATTTAGAGACATGGTTGGCAGGAGGATCAGCCCGGGGAAAGAGGGCATGGGTTCCGTTTATAAGTTTAAATACATGTGTGAAGCGCTTGGTCTTGACCCCGATAAGGATTTTAGTCTCGTGTATATGGGGCATAAGGAAGCCGGGGCAGCTTTGATTGCTGGCAAAATAGCTTGTTACATAGCAGCTTCAGCGCCCCCTAATCCCGCTCTAGCAGAGGCTGACTTAGTCCATCCTATGAGGCTAGTTCCAGTTAGCGAGGAAGATATAGAAATATGCCTACAGCATCCGGGTTTTGCCTTTATGAGTTCGGAGTTAGTTCCCCCTGTCTATTACCATATGGAGGAGCCAACACTCACTTTGGCGGGACCTGATGATATGATATGTTCGACTGATTTGCCTGAAGATATTGCATATGAACTTGTAAAAAACTATGTGGAACATCCAGAGTTTGTTGGACTCTACCATCAAGGTATGATGCTGTTATTACAGGATGGAACTCAAAGAGAGTGGACTAAGTATGCAAGGGGTCTCCCATTCCATGCGGGTACTATGCGCTATCTCGATGAGATTGGCTGGGAAGTCCGAGAGGACAGGATACCACCCGAATACAACAGATAGAAAGATGATACCGTAAGGAGGAGCAATGTCCAGCCAGAGACTTGTGGAGTACATAACTAGGTTAAATTTTGAAGTGATTCTGGATTCAGCAAAGCAAGATTGCAAAAAATTAATCCTTGATGCATTGGGAATAGCTCTTAGGGGCTCGAAAACAAGGCATGGGAAGATTGCTGCCAATTTCGCCAAGGAATTCAATGAGAAAAAGGAATCAACTGTAATTGGATATGGTTGCAAGACAAGTTGTCTAAATGCAGCTTTTGCTAATGGGGTGATGGCACATGCAATTGATTTTGACGATGATTACGGGCCAGGTATGATTCATGTGGGGTGTGCTGTTATCCCCGTGGCGTTAGCTATGGGAGAAGTTAAGAAAATCTCTGGGAAGGACTTTATCACGGCTATTGTCGGAGGATATGATGTTTCATGCCGGGTGGCTTCTTCAGTAGCACCATTCCATCATACTCCTTTAGGCTACCATACAACAGGGACAGCTAATTGCTTTGGAGCAGCTGCGGTTGCCGGCAAAATTCTGGAATTAAATGAAGATGAATTGCTGAGTGCATTCGGAATAGCCGGTGACCAAGCTGCAGGACTACGACAATACCATTATGACGGAAGCATGCTAAAGCATTTTCATGCTGGCAAGGCAGCTCAGAATGGCATCTTGGCTACTTTATTAGCTCAGAGGGGATTTACTGGTTCTCCACAAATCCTTGAAGGTGGATATGGATTCTGCAAAGTTTTATCCCAGGATCATTATAATCTTGCGGAATTGGTTAAGGACTTAGGCGAGGAATTCAGAGTAAGTCAAGTTATCATTAAACCTTTTCCATCATGCGCACACACACACACGCCTATCGAGGCAACTTTGATGATACAGCGCAGATGTAACTTAGAACTGGGAGAAATGGAAAGCTTGATCGTACATACGTATGATTTGGCCGCTTCCGGCATTGATAAACCTTCTCCAGAGACTAGCTTGCAAGCATTACTGAGCCTACAATACTGTATTGCTGATATTTTAGTTAGAGGAAGTATTTCAGTGGACGATTTTTGGTCTTCCGAAAGACTAGAAGATGAAAGAGTTAGGGAAGTAATGAAGAAGATAAAGATAGTCGAGGATCCTGAACTCACAAGGATCCGCAAGGAGACACATGGACACGCTCGTCCAGCTGAAGTAGAAATAGTCCTGAAAGGTGGTGATGTCTTGACTGAGCGGGTGGATTATTGTTCGGGCTCTCCCGAAAATCCAATGTCAGAATTGGAATTGGCTAACAAATTTAGAAGCTTGGCATTTTCAGTTTTAAGTGAGACAAAACTAGAGAAATTGATGAATTCTATAATGAAATTAGAGGAGGTTGGAGATGTTAGAGAATTGGCAGAGCTTTTATACTAAAAATTTTAAAGGAGGTAAAATGATTATAAGGTCAAAAGTAGCTAAATTTGTTTTGATAGGCGTTACTCTACTGGCAGGAGTACTCATTTTTACTTCATGTGTTCCTACGACAGTAACGGAACCTGTAACGGAACCTGAAAGGATGCCACCAGCAGTTTTAGTAATACCCAATGTTATTGAGGCAGAGCCAAAGGTTAAAATTGATATTGTTGGGGCTAATTTTGAGCCTGGTGAAGAGGTTCGAATTAGTATAATGTTTGCTCCGGGCTGCGAGAGTACACCTGGTGCGGAAGGCGAAGGACTGGCATTGGAGGTTGACGAACTTGGTAGCTTCTGTATGAAAGGACAATCGATAACACCTCGGAACATTATGCCAGGGGTATATCCGGTGAGGGTTTACGATAAGGACGGGAAAGTGATAGCTTCCACACTGATACTGGTGGAAGAGCCAGAGTAGTGGGGCTCGGAATTCAGGGTGTTGCTTATTTCAGCTTAGTTTTTCGAAGAAAATATAACTGAGAGGGAGGTTTTTATGCCTACGGTTAGTGAAAACATAGCGGAATGGATTAAAGCTACCAATTATAGTGAAATACCCAGAGAGGTGGTAGATATTGCCAAGCGAAGGATCTTAGATTGGGTTGGTGTTGCTCTCGCTGGCTCAACCCAACCAGTAGCTCAGATAGTTAAGAAATATCTTAGCGAGGTTAAAGGAGCAGAACAATCCACTGTGATTGGTTTAGGGGTTAAAACATCTTGTGTTGAAGCTGCCTTTGCTAATGGTGTAATTGGTCATTGCCTTGATTATGATGACCTTTTAAGACCTCTCCTAGGAGCTGGGGGACCACATATTACTGCAGCAGTTTTACCAGCACCTCTAGCTATAGCCGAAAGAGAAAATAAAACCGGGGAAGAGTTAATTGAAGCTTATATCTTGGGTCTCGAAGTTACTCATAAAGTAGGTCGTGCTGTGGATCCTGTTCATTATAACTCTGGGTGGCATTCTACTGAAACCGAAGGTATATTCGGAGCTACAGTAGCTGCAAGTAAGCTATTGGGTCTTAATTGCGAGGAAATAGCTTACGCTCTTGGTATAGCTGGGTCAGAAGCTTCGGGGTTACGTGAAAATTTTGGAACCATGACTAAACCCTTTCATGCTGGGCAGGCTGCTGCAAAAGGTCTTAGAGCTGCTTTGCTGGCTAAATTAGGATTTACCAGTTCAAAGACTATTTTTGAAGGGAGGTATGGATTTTGTAATGTCTTATCTGAGAACCCCAGGATAGATGAAATAACCAATAATCTGGGACAGCCATTTTGCCTGTCCCAGATTACATTAAAGCCCTATCCTTGTTGCGGAGGTATTCTTTCCCCAATATATGCCACACTAGAATTAGCGAAGCAATATGATATAAAAGTGGGAGATGTTGAGGCGATACAAGTTAAGTGTGAACCATTAATGGCGGAACGTTTAAGTAATGAAGAACCAAAGACAGCCCTTAAGGGCAAATTTAGCATACAATTTTGTGTAGCCTTAGCGCTATCTGACAGAAAGGTTATCATACAAGGATTTACTGATGAGAAAGTAAAGGAACCTGAAATTGTCAACTTGATGCGAAAGGTGGAGGTGATTCCCAAGCCGGAATTAAATCAAACTGTTGCGAGTGCTAGGTCAGCAATAGTGGAAATTAAACTCAAGGATGGTAGGCAACTGGTAAAGAGGTGTGATTTTTCTCCAGGAACTCCTCAAAATCCCTTTTCTGAGGAAGAGCTTTTTGAAAAATATAGGAGTTGTGCCAGGCTGGTCCTGTCAGAAAAAGAAATTGAAGAATCGATTGGACTCATCATGAATTTGGAAAGAATTGACAAAATCAGTGAGTTACTAAACCTTAAGCATAAAAAGGCATAAAGGAACAATGGTTTTCTTCCACTCACCAAGAGAACGGAGGTTATTTAAGAGTGAAGATCGGTAAGTACAAAATTACGACAAGAGAATTAATAATCTTCCTTTCCGCTTTTATAGTAATATTTAACTTATATTGCCTGGCTTGGATACCACCCTCTCCTTATATATACAGAGGTACTTTTCTATCTACGTTTATTATAATAACTGTTATGCTCAATCCGCCGAAAAGCAAAATAAGCAAGATTTTGATACTACCATTTGTCTTGATGGCGCTAGTGGGAAGTATTTATCCAATGATTTTTGGAGATAAACTTACGGCACAACTGTTTCAAGCTTTTGAAGCTGAGATTCCTATTGCTATAATTTTCCTTATTGGATTTTCTGTTGTGGTTACTCGCGTTCGTGGGGGGTTGATTATACTTGGATTAACGTGGGTTATGATTATTTATCTTATTTTGGGACATCATATTCCCGGATTATTTCATACTCCTGTCTTTCCAGTGGACTTTGTGGCAACCGTGACTTATACAGACATAGATTTGGGTGCATTTGGGTTCTATAATGAGATAAATTGTCGACTAATATCAATATTCATGGTGTTCGCCGCGCTTTTAATGGCAACGGGTCTTGGAGATTTATTCATAGCAATCGCTTGTCGGTTAGCCGGGCGTACAACTGGCGGACCAGCTAAAGTGGCTATATTTTCTAGTGGATTATTCGGAATGCTAAGCGGAAGTCCTGTAGCCAATGTAGCTGCTACTGGTTCCTTTACCATTCCATTGATGAAAAAAATTGGTTATAAGCCTAGAATGGCAGCTACAGTAGAGGCACTGGCTTCAACGGGAGGTGCTTTAATGCCACCCATCATGGCTATAGCTGCTTTTATAATGAGTGAATTATTGGGTATTCCTTACCTCCGAATATGCTTAGCTGGCCTCATACCCGTTTTCCTTTGGTATTTTGTATGTTTCTTTTCAGTTCACTATTATGCCCTTGCAGAAGGGATTAAAAAGTGGCGACCATCAACAGAAGAATTTATGGGCGTGATAAGAGCAAAATTTCACTTAATTTTTGCTATCTTTGCCCTTGTTGGAGCTTTGTTTTATTTCTCTGCTGCCGAACAAGGAGCCCTTTTTGCTGTTATCTTCTTGCTCATTTTAGCTAGTCTTAGAAAGAGTACACGACTCACTAAGGCAAAAATCGTTGACTTTTTGCAAAGGTATGCCAGGATGTTTGGTCCTCTTTTTGTCTTAGTTGTTTGTTTAAGTATCCTTATCGGTGCCATGCTAGGCTCTGGAGTTCACATGAAGGTAGGGCTGGGGCTTCTGGGAGGGATAGAGAAATGGTATCTTGTATTGCTGATAGCTGGCCTTTTGGTGGTACTGTTTGGGATGGCGATACCCGGAACAGCAGCTTATCTCGCTGGAATTGCCGTACTAGCCCCTATACTAGCTCGTATTGGAAGTCAACCTCTGGTTGCTCACATGTTTGTATTTTATGTGGCTACTTTGGCACCGCTGACACCTCCAGTATGTCTAGCTAGCTTCACTGCAGCCAGGATAGCGGGAACTGATATGATGAAAACTGGAGTAGAGACTACTATCAAAGGACTACCTTTATGGATCATCCCGTTTGCCATATTTAAGAAAGAATTACTCCTTGGCGTAGGTACTCCGTTAAGTGTTATAGCTATAGGAGTTGCTACTCTGTGTTTTGGAGCTTTTATATTCATTTTGGGGGCGGAGGGGTTTTTCCGACGTGCTTTAAACAGGGTTGAAAGAATTTTGGCCTGTGTGATTGGGGTTATGATAGTGCAGCCTATCTCTGATTTTTGTTCATATATATTCATTGGGATTGGAATACTGCTATTTATTTACTTGTACTCGCCCCGTTTCTCCCCAAAAAGTCAAGGTTAAAAAGCTCAAAATTAGGGATGGTGATATGGCCTATCCAATTGAAATGCAGGCTTCCATAAAAAAAGTAGACACTTCAAGGCATCACAGATTAGGCCAGAGTTTTCCGAAATTAAATTTCGTTGAGAAAGCTAAACTATTGGAGACTTATCACCCTGATTTCCGTGTTGCTGAGAAAGGAGAAATTCGGATTGGCGTGAATAAGGGAGATATCGCATCCGGAGAATTGGTTAGATTATTGGAATCTCCGAGTCGACCTACGCCTGAGACACTCAATCTGGAAAAAGTAGACTATAAGACAGACGTTTTGGTTATCGGTGCTGGAGGAGGAGGAGTTACAGCAGTCCTGACTGCTAAAGAGAATGGAGCAGATGTATTGTTAGCCACAAAATTGAGGTTGGGTGATTCGAACACGATCATGGCTGAGGGGGGGATAGCTGCAGCGACATCTCCTGGGGATTCTCCTGCCATCCATTATATCGATACTATGGTGGGTGGAAGAAGCAGGAATATTCCTGAGCTGGTTGAGGTGTTGGTGAACGATGCTCCTTTCATTGTGGAGTGGCTTACAAATTTGGGTGTCAACTTTGATCGACTTCCAGATGGCTCTTATTTTACTCATATGCCAGCTGGGCACTCTCGGAAAAGATCCCATTCTGTAAAAGACCTTACGGGATTAGAAATTATGCGAGTTCTTTGTGATGAAGTTCGTAACCAAGAAGTGAATGTTTTGGAATTTAGTCCCGCCGTGGAACTCCTATTGGATGATCGGAGACAATGTGCGGGAGCTGTTCTATTGAATTTCGACACAGACCAATATATTGTCGTTGAAGCCAAGGCCACTATTATCGCAACAGGAGGAATGGGGAGACTGCATCTACAGGGATTTCCAACATCCAATCATTATGGAGCTACTGCCGATGGATTGGTTATGGCCTATCGGGCAGGGGCGAAATTGATCTACATTGATTCTGTTCAATATCATCCTACAGGAATTGCCTGGCCTGAGCAGATGTTTGGACTTCTCGTTTCTGAGGCATTAAGAGCCCAAGGAGCTCAGGTGATCAATGTGGATGGTGAGATGTTTGTCGAACAACTCGAAACAAGGGATGCGCTTTCTGCTGCAATCATCCGGGAATGTGGAGAAAGAGGTAAAGGAGTCTTTTCTCCCACTGGAATGGTGGGTGTTTGGCTTGATACTCCTCTCATAGATATGATGGGAGGGGATGGAACTTTCGTGAGAAGGTTCGCGGGAATTCACAGGAGATTTAAAAAATATAATATCAACCCTGTCACAGAGCCCATTTTGGTTTATCCTACCCAACATTATCAAAATGGTGGAATCCAAACAGACATACACAGCGAGACGGGTATTCCTAACCTTTATGCAGTTGGTGAAGTACAAGGTGGCATCCATGGGCATAACCGGTTGGGAGCTAACTCACTAGTAGATATCTTTGTCTTTGGCCGCCGTGCAGGGGAGTATGCAGCCCAAAGGGTTAGAGAGACCAAGATTGGGAAGTTGTCCCTGGAACATGTTGAGCTATATAACAAATTATTATCAGAGGAAGAGATTGTTACAGGCACAATTTCTCCCATGCTACTTCCAGATTACCGTTTTGAAAAGGCCCTCACAACTATGCAATATGTTAAAGGGAGTTAAGGTGCGTAGTGATACTAAACGATGTAATCGAATGATACCTATTTATATAATGGGAAGGAAATATGAGGTCCCGAAAGGACTAACCATTCAGAAGGCATTAGAGTTTGCTGGTTATAGGCTAACGAGGGGATGTGGATGCCGTGGAGGGGCTTGTGGAGCCTGTGTGACGCTTTATAGGAAGAAGGGTAGCTATAAGCTTAATGTGGGACTGGCTTGTCAAACGGAGGTTGAGTCCAACATGGATCTTATGCAACTTGCTTATACACCGGCTAATAAAGTGCTCTATTCAATCGAAAATGTTCATCCCAATAATTCAGCTATTATCAAATTATATCCTGAACTGATGTCTTGCCTGGGATGTAATGCTTGCACCAAGTCTTGCCCAATAGGATTGGAAGTAATGAATTACGTGGCTGCGGCAATTCGTGGTGATTTAAAAACAGTGCTTGAACTTTCTATAGAGTGCGTGATGTGCGGGATGTGTGCGGCAAGATGCCCAGCTGAATTGAGCCCATTTAATATTGCTTTGCTTATCAGGAGGCTCTATGGGAGGTATGTTATTTCCTCCTCTCCCCAGTTGAAACACAGATTGAAGGAGATAAAGGAGGGAAAGTTTGAAGATGAATTAAAGAGATTGAAAACAGCAGATAGGTCGGAACTTGAAAAAAAGTTTAAAGAGTTACAGGCCACAAAAGGAGCGGCAGTATGAAGGGGTCTAAAGAACAGAAAAGGGTTATTAAGCTTCGGACACCTATTGCGGATTCTGAGATCAAGAAGTTAAGGATAGGTGACCAAATAGAAATTAATGGAATGATCTACTGCGGAAGGGATGCTGTTTTACCCAAACTCGTGAGCTTAATTGAGGGTAATGCACTGCAGAGCATAAACGTAGACCTCAAGGGAACTGTCATTTTTCATACCGCGGTTAGCCTTGCTGGGGTCGGGCCTACTACAAGCAGCAAGGTTGAGATTGAGGGAAGTATCCCTGCATTGTCCAAAGCAGGGGTGAAAATCCATTTGGGAAAGGGAGCTTTAAGTTTGGTAACTACTGAACAGTTGAAAAAGAATAACTCTGTTTTTGCCATCACACCTCCTATCAGCGCTTTATTCTCGGACAAAACGGTTTCTCACCGGGTAGTGGCATTCGAAGAAGAAGGGATGGAGGCTCTTTATGAACTGGATGTAAAGGAACTTCCCGCTATTATTGCCATAGCCCACGGAGAGTCGATTTTCTCACAAGGAGTTAAAAGTGTTGGATGCTAAGGACATAGAAGAGGCAGTTAAAGATTGCTTAGTGAAAGCAGGCACGACATTTCGAGAAGATCAAGTTCAAGCTTATTGCAATGCTATTGAGAAAGAGGATAATCCAAATGCAAGGTGGGTTCTTGAAAAAATCCTGGAAAATGCTAGGGTAGCTGAGAAAAATGTTTCTCCTCTGTGTGATGATACCGGGATTCCCCATGCCTTTGTGGAGATTGGGGAGGATGTGATTTTACCGAAGGATTGGCTATCGGCAATCAACAACGGGGTGGTGAAGGGTTTACAGACTATGCCCGGTAGACCGATGGCTGTTAGAGGTAACCCGATTGAGAGAATTGAACAATCAAAGGGTTTATTTGAAGACCCTGGTAAATTGTCACTTGCGCCAGTAATTGTAAAACCGATTTCGGGAGATGAGCTTAAGATAACAATTTTGTTGTTGGGAGGTGGGCCTGAGATCAGGGCTAAAACATATCGAGTATACCATAAACGGAGTATTAACGTGGTTCTGGAGGAGACAGTGAAATGGATTGTATCTGAGGTAAAAAGTCTCGGTTGTACTCCATGTGTCCCAGCTATTGGCATTGGTAGAACCCACGTAGAAGCCTCTGCTCTCATGCTGGAAGCAATGAAAGAGGGCAGTTTGAATCAGCAGAGCGATTTGGAAAGAAAAGTAACAGAATTGGTCAATTTAACAAAAGTGGGGGCTCTTGGATTAGGAGGGAATATTACAGCATTGGGAACGTTTATTAAGATTGGCTCCCTAAGGGCAAGCGGTGTTCGGATTGTGAGTATGAGACCTTGTTGTTGCTTTGAACCGAGAAAAGCTACTGTGGTGTTGGGTCATGAGTGAGAATTAGGAGATGGAAACTGTGAGGTAAGATGGCAAAATTATATGAGTACCAAGGCAAGGAGTTACTTAAGGAAGGTGGGATGTCAATCCCTGAAGGAAAAGTTGCAAAGACTAAAGAAGAGGCCAAGAAATTGGCTGAAGAGATAGGCAGACCTGTGGTAATAAAGGCACAGGCTTGGGTGACGGGCAGAGCGCAAGCGGGTGGAGTTAAATTTGCTCAAGACTCAGTAGAGGCTGAAAAGATAGCGAGTCAGATCTTGGGAATGGATATCAAGGGATTCAAAGTGGAGGAAATCCTCGTCGAAGAGAGATTGGATATAGATAGGGAATTCTATATTGGGGTAATCATTGATGATATAGCCAAGTGTCCTATCTTGATATTCAGTTCTGTGGGTGGAACGGGTATAGAAGAGATCTCTAGAAGATACCCTGAACGAGTCGAGAAATTTCCCATCGATATTACTGCAGGATTGAGAAGTTATGAGGCAAGGAACGTTTTGAGGAAATTGGGAATCAGGGGTCAGCTCCAAAGAGATATGAGTGATCTGATGGTGAAGTTTTATAAAGTTTGCAGAAAATGTGAGGCTCGATCTGCTGAAGTAAATCCATTGGTTCTGACGAAGCAAGGTCTGCTCATTGCAGCCGACAGTCATATTGTCATTGACGACTATGCTGTTTTCCGGCATCCCGAATTGGGCATTGATATCGCAAGGGAATTTGATAGACCAGCAACTGAATTGGAGAAAGTAGCCTATCAAGTGGAAGCCAAGGATCATCGAGGTACGTTTTACTTTTTCCAGATGAAACAGAAGTTTGAACCCAGGCTTGGATACATTGGCTTTCATGGAGCTGGAGGAGGAGGGTCAATGATGTCTATGGATGCCCTTTTAAGTCAGGGATTCAAGATGGCAAATTATTGTGACACAAGCGGAAATCCCTCTGCAGCAAAAGTTTATCGGGCAGCCAAGATCATCCTTTCTCAAAAGAATATTGACGGATACTTTGCATCAGGATCTGGGGTGGCAAGTCAGGAACAATTTCATTCTGCCAGAGGGCTTGTTAAGGCATTTGGAGAGGTCAATTTGAGTGTTCCTGCTGTGATCCGGATTGGAGGAAATTCCGAAGAACTAGCTATAGAGATCCTACACACCTATACTAGGGATCTTCCAGGTAAAGTGGAAGCGTATGGGAGGGACACATCTGCCGTTTTCTGTGCGAAGCGATTAAGAAAATTGGTAGATGGTTGGGATTATGGCCGGCAAGTTCCGCCCAAGGAAATCCGGGAGAAACCTGTGTTTTCTTGTTATCACTTTAATACAATTACTGGAACACTCTATATTAATCAGGAAAAATGTAAGACTTGCATGAACAAACCTTGTGTGGAGTCATGCAAAGCAAACATCTTGAAATTCGACGGTGGGGTACCGACTCTATCCATTACCTCTGAGGAGGCTAAGAAAGGAAGGTGCACAGAATGCTTGGCCTGTGAGTTGGTTTGTGAGTTTCATGGAAACAAGGCAATCTTTATTGACCTTCCAATTCCTGGGTTAGAAAACCTATTATATAGAATGGAGTAAAACATGTCGATATTAATTGATGAAAAGATGAGAGTGGTAATCCAAGGGATAACTGGACGTGAGGGTACGGCAAGGGCAAAATTAATGAAGGAGTATGGAACAAACGTGGTTGCCGGAGTAACTCCTGGAAGAAAAGGAGAAGTTGTACACGGGATTTCTGTTTATGATACGGTGGAAGAGGCAAATGAAAAGGAAGGTCCCTTAGATGTGAGTGTGATTTTTATTCCTGCTGCATTGGTTAAGGAAGCTGCTTTAGAAGCCCTTGACGCAGACATCAAACTTTTAGTGATTATTCCGGATAGAGTTCCGCTTTTTGATGTGCTGGAAATAGCAAAAAGAGCAGAAGAAGAGGATGCTAGGTTTGTTGGCCCCAACACCCTGGGGTTGATAAGTCCTGGGAAAGCCGTTCTGGGGATGATCGGCGGTCGAGCTGAATCCGCGAGGGATTGGTTCAAGCCAGGTGTGGTCGGTGTAACCTCCAGGAGTGGTGGAATCACATCGGCAATCTCGTACTATCTGGGAAGGGTGGGGATAGGTCAGAGTACAATCATTCATGTTGGAGGAGATGCTGTCGTAGGGACCTCTCATCCTGATATAGTTCGACTGTTTGAGCAGGATGAACAGACAAAGGCAGTAGTAATGTTTGGGGAGATTGGGACTTCCCAAGAGGAAAGGGTCGCGGACCTTATTAAAAAAGGAGAATTTACGAAGCCACTGGTTGCGTTCATTGGAGGTGCAGCAGCCAAATCGGGGACTCGGTTTTCTCATGCTGGAGCGATTATTGAAGGAGGCCATGGAACATACGAGGGGAAGGTAAAAAGGTTAAAGGAAGTTGGAGCTTATGTGGTGGAAGATTTTGGTGAAATCCCGAAGGTGACAATGGAAGTTCTAAAAAACCTGTGATACATATTTGACGGAGGCTGAAGCATGAAAAAAGAGGAAATATGGAAAACCGCAATTACAAAGGTTGAACCAAATAAATTGCTTTTAAGAGGATATCGAATCGATGAATTGATGGGCAACATCACGTTTGCTCAAGCAATCTTCTTGACTATTAAAGGGGAACTACCTAGTGAGAAGGAAGCGAAGATGATAGATGCAATGTTGGTTTCCTCAGTTGATCATGGTGTTACACCGCCTTCCTGTCTTGCAGCCCGAACCATCGCATCAACTGGAGCCCCTTTGAATACAGCTGTGGCAGGGGGAATTCTTGCGATATCAAAATATCATGGGGGAGCTATTGAGGATTCCATGAAGGTTATTAAAGAGGCTGTGATGCGGAAAAAGGAGATGAATAAGACGGGGACAGAGATAGCTACCATCATCATAAAGGAATATAAGGAAAAGAATAAAAGACTGCCTGGGTTAGGACATCGAATCCATACAAAGGATCCACGAACGATTAAACTCTTCCAGATTGCATCGGATTTAGGAATAGCTGGTGAATATGTGGAAATGGCAAAGGCCATTGAAGTTGGGATTGAGAAGAGTATTGGGAGGAGATTACCCATTAATGTGGATGGGGCCATTGCTGCATTGCTTTGTGAAATGGACTTTCCTCCTGAATTGGCAAATGGCTTCTTCATCATGGCTAGAATTTCGGGACTCATCACGCATGTGTATGAGGAACGGACTAGAATGAAGCCAATGAGGTATATTAACTCAAAAGACCATGAGTATGACGGAATGCCGGAAAGAAAACTCATAATTAAAGGTGCTAATTGAACTCTGGTGAGCAACCAGTAGGGAACGGTATCTGGTCATTTCTTTTTGTGGATATATATGTCCTCTCTCAAATTATTTCAAACCGAGAAAGAATTATGACCAATTCTTTTTAAATTGAATATGAGAAGGTTTTTTTATGGTTGGTGGGTAGTATTTGCATGCTTCCTCATTGCCTTCTATATAGGTGGTATAATCTATGGCTTTACAGCTTTCTTTGAGCCGATAGCGAAGGAAACTAGCTGGAGCTATACTCAGGTCTCAATCGCTGCCTCCCTCCGTGGCTTAGAGGTAGGAATACTTGCTCCTGTTGCGGGTTTCCTCGTTGATCGTTTTGGTCCGAGAAGGTTAATATTCTGCGGAACGCTTACGACAGGCTTCGGACTTATCCTTCTTAGCCAGACCAATTCCCTTACCATGTTCTATGGTGCTTTCGTTCTTCTCGCTTTGGGGTTGAGTGCTTGCACTAGCACAGTACTGATGACGGCGGTGGCCAACTGGTTCAGGAAGAATATGGGAAAGGCACTCGGTATCATGGCCTGTGGATTCGGCGCTGGTGGAATACTTGTCCCAGTTATAGTTCGGCTCATCGACCTTTATCAGTGGCGAACTACCTTGATTATTCTCGGATTAGGAATGTGGCTGTTTGGAATTCCTTTATCATTTGTCATCCGTCATAGGTCGGAGAAATACGGCTATCTTCCCGATGGAGAGACATCAGTTGAGCAAGTCTCAACTCCTGAAAGTCAGGATAGGGAAGTTGGTTTTAAGGGAGCACTTAGGAACAGAAACTTCTGGCATTTAAGTATTGCAGAGGCAGTACGGATGATGATTGCCATGGCGGTTATCACCCATGTCATGCCTTATCTTAGCAGCCTGGATATATCCAGGGCGAGGGCCGCGTTTGTGGCAACCTCTATTCCACTGCTCAGCATTATTGGAAGGCTTGGTTTTGGCTGGCTTGGTGATATTTTTGATAAAAGGTATGTCATGGCTGGAGCATATTCACTTGTTGGAGCAGGGATTTTAGTCTTCTCCTACATTCAGATGCCAGGGCTTATTTTCCCTTTCCTTATCCTTTTTCCTTTGTCATGGGGAGCCATGGTTTTGAGAGGAGCCATAGTAAGGGAGTATTTTGGGATGGCTTCTTTCGGCAAAATATTTGGGATAATGATGGGGATAACAGCAGTTGGTAAAATTATAGGGCCTTCCATTGCTGGATGGACTTATGACACTTTAGGGAGCTATCAGCCAATATGGCTTGCCTTTGCGGGCATTAGTATCGTCCCTGTGGTATTGATGTTAACAATGAAACCATACAATCGGATAGTTGAGTGAGTCAAATAATATGTTGCGGGCAACCAGCGGGGACGGCACTTGGCCTTGCTCAGCCAGACATTGCTCAGCCAGACATCTTCCCCCGTCCCGTATTGCGCCGAAATCGGGGTCCTGGTTGCCCTTGGCATAATCGGGCAAGTGAATAAGGAAGGAAATGGCTATAAATGCCCAAAATGTGGCGCTGAGGGAAAGTATCACGGCGAGCATTATGCAACAGTTAGGCAGATAAAGATCGGGAAGACAGCGGTGGTGAATGTTGGCTGGCGATGCTGGAATTGTGGACACGAATGGGGTTTTCATGAGGAGCCCATGTTAACTGAGGAAGAAATCAAAAGGAGGAACAAGAGCTAGCAGATATGGGACCTGGAGATTATCTCGAGAGTTATGAATAAGACGTCACTTGGTATTTACACTAGGGTTAGTATTGCCATGCCGGCAGAATTGCTTCAGAGACTGGATGAGTATTGCCGCATAGTAATAAAGGATGAACCCAGGATCAGGTCAGCAGTAGTAAGACAGGCGATTGAAGAGTTTCTCTATCGCCAGGGCAAAAAGCTGGGAGGTTAGCAATGCTAGAAGCAAGATGTCCCAAATGTGGTTATCACTGTTATGGCCCCGGATTAACTAAACCAGAATACCAAACCTGCCCAATATGTGGCACCAAGTTAGAAATTCACCAGGAGGCTAAGCTAAGCAGTAAGAACGGCAGGCGTAAAGCCAAGCATAAGGATAAGCCAGAGAAGCAGAGCCAAGCATGATGAGGAGCCCAGACTGAGGGAGCAAGCCACAGACAAACAGAAAACCAAGGGTCTAGAGCGAGCCACCCAATAAAGAGAAGCCCAGGAATCAGGAGCGAGCCAACAGATGTAAGAAACCCAGTGGATTAGAGCGAGCCAGGTAACAAGAGGAACCCAGCCTCTGGAAGCGAGCCATCGACTATGAGAAGCCCAGCTAAAGCGAGCGAGCCAGCTTATGGGAGAAACCCAGCCGTCGAGAGCGAGCCAATTGGCATGAGAAAACCAAGAATAATGAGCGAGCCATAATGATAGAGCAACCCAAAGTTTAAGAGCGAGCCATTATCAATGAGAAACCCAACGTAGGCGAGCGAATTAGATTTTGTAATACTAGGTATTGACAAATTTTTCTCTATGGTATTTAATGTTATTACGTAGTGGCGGGGTTTATCCCCGCCTGAAGGAGGTGATGCTTATCGAGTAAATTGAATAACCCGGGACAATCTTAAAACTTTAGTAAACAACGAAAATCTTAGAGAAAGGAGAAATTACAAATGTCAAAAACAATAAGTTGGCCAGCCAGGGTAACTTACATACTTATTGCCCTGGCGTTGGCCTTGAGCCTGGCGGGAATGACAGCGGTATCTGCTGACCCTGCCAAGGAGAGCGAGTGGGATGATGTCTCCACCCCCAGCGGCGACGATCTTGTTGTCACTCCGGGCCTTAACATCCTGGATTTTGATATCGGCCCCGATGGCGAGGTCATCTATGCCGTCGTATATGCCAGTGTTGGCTGCGAGATCAACTCGACCTCATACGAGGCGGGCGACACCATCCTCCTCAAGTCCACCGATGGCGGTGCCACCTGGTCAGACAAAACCAGCAAGCTGCTGAAGGAAAATGTCAAGAAAGACCTTCCCGCTGAGTTTGACTACCTTGTCCAGGTAGCCGTGGCTCCCAACGATGAGGACTTCGTGATTGTCGCTGGTGAGCTCACCAATGGTGACCCGGCAGTGGTCGGCTCCATCGATGGCGCCACCAAGTTCTACTACACTGGCGACATAGCTACTGTAGGTATCATTCTTTGCCTGGATGTCTCCCGCGGAGTTGATGATATCTACAACATAGCTGTCGGCACCTCTGCTGGAGAAGTCTGGCGATTTGAGGCTGGTGAATATTGGGGTGGCAGATGGATAGACGCCACTGGAACTGGATACGATGGCTGGCTGCCTTCCGAAAAAGTTACCTCGGTAGCTTTCTCACCCAGTTGGTCTGCTGATAAAACCCTACTGGCTATCAGCACTAACTCTAGCGCTAATAAGACCTGGTTACAGACAGGCAAGTGGGGAGAGAGCAAAGGCTGGGGCGAAGACGAAGTAAACCGGCCCAATGCTGTGGAGTTCACCACGGCAGATGGTGATCCTATATTGCCTATAACCGTTCCAGCCGCATTGGGTCTGCCCACCGACTATCACGGAGTTACCGGCATTGCCCTGCCCTCGGACTACCATGGCTCTGAGTCATCTCTGCGTCGGGTCTATGCCTATGTGAATGCAGTAGACCCTCCTGGAGGCTATCTCTTCCGCATAGATGATACCTCGCTGCGCCCCTCATGTGGGCCTGATGCTCCTTTAGGTAAACCCGGTCCCTGGTTTAGCAGCCTTGCCTACCATGGTGACCACGATACCGGTGATGCTATGGTTGGTATGCTGGGCGATGGCGCCCCCGAGACCCCTGCCTTTACAAATTGCTGTAAGGGAGTCCAGGTCTGGCGCACCGATGAGATAGATATCTGCTGCCCTGACTGGAAAACGGCTACCAAGAAACCTTCCGGACAGGCTTTCGCCTTGGTGGCTTTCACTCCCGATGGTAACAAGGCTTATGCCACCACTGTGGGTGATGGCCTCTGTGATGAAAGCGCTTTCTCCGTCAGCCTGGATAACGGCAAATGCTGGAACCAGTTATCGCTTATCGACACCGACATAGACTCTCTATCCGATGTAGCTGTTTCGCCCGATTGCGACGTTACTTACCTTGCTACTATCAACACTGCTACGGGGTGTGGCTGCGACAGCGTCTGGATGAAGGACGCTAACGCTACTGAATATGCCGGCGTGTGGCAGAGAGTTTACTACGTAGAGCTTGGCACCGCTGGCCTTCTTCGCCTCTCACCCGAGCATGATGATGGCGATGTAGTTTACCTCGGTGACTTCGGCGCCAAGAACCTCTACTGGGCCGAGTCCAAGGGTATCTGCAAGTGGAGTATAAAAGACTCTCCCACCATTAAAATTCAAGACTTTGCCCTGGCTGACGATGATATTCTCTGCGTCATTGACAGTGGAGATGGTCTCGTCAGGTGGACTGAAGCCAAAGGTGACTGGTCTTCAACCGTAGACCACAAGGCAGTAGCTGGTCATGCCATCGTCGTATTGGGCGACTACGTCCTTGTCGGCGGTTCTGCTGGCTCAGTCGGCTACTCCGACGATGGTGCCGATAGCTTCAGCCGATTAGGCGACAAGGAAACACTCGGTTCTGATGGAGAAGTCCATGTTGCCTTTGACAGCTACTTCGAGGACAATGACACCGTTTATGCTGCAGTCAATTTGGGCAAGCAAGGCATCTGGAGATGGGTTATTGACGACTCCACTAGCTGGAAAGACCTTAAGGCTAACCCAACTCTGTTCCAAATGACCGGCGATCCTGAGGACGATGACGAGGACAAACTTGACGTAAGCTACTTCGGCATAGTCTTAGACAGCGACAACCCTATGACCGATGAGGACACCGGCGGCGTTCTCTACGCTGTCTATGAAGGTGGCATGGCTCGTTTGCTGGATCCGTGCAAGAGTCCCGGTGCAGCCAAATGGGATTACCTTATAAACGGTGTTCCGGCTGGCACAACCTTCATCGCTGAGCCCGCTGCACTCAAAATCTGCGATACTGGAAACAGCCTGCTTTGGGCTATTAACACGGCAGACCACGGCACTCCAGATGACACGGCTTACGACCTTAAGGAAGGCGAAGACAACCTCTTCGTCTATGAGGACTGCCTTGCCAAGGAAGGCGTGGAGCTCTCCGAGGTTGAAGATGGAGCTGTCATTGCCTCTGACCCCTGCTACTGCTGGAATGATAAATTCGTCTTGAACTGGGACGACCTGTGCAATTCCTCCACCTATGAGCTGGAGATAGCTCTGGATGAGGACTTCGACTTCACAGTTGACCTGGAAACACCTAACCTCTCACCAGTAGATGACGAGTATGTCCTGATTCCCGACGAAACTCTCGACTGCAACGAAACCTACTACTGGAGAGTCAGGGTCATCAAGGCCGATAGCGATGCTGAAACTATCCGCAGTTGGTGGTCCGATGGTTGGAGCTTCACTGTTCAAGCCGGTCCTGCGGCAGCCATTCAGCTTACTGCTCCCGAATCCGGTGCCACCGATGTAGCTATTGAAGGTGTAGCTTTCACCTGGACATCTGTGGCTGCAGCTACCAGCTATGACTTCGCCCTGATGGATGCTGCCGGCAATGTTGTCAGCTCCGAGACAGGGCTGACTGGCACTGCCTATGCCTACCCTGGAAAGCTGAGCTACGATACTCCTTACACCTGGAAGGTAACCACCATGAAAAATGGTTCTGTGTTGAGCGAAAGCTCGCTATCCACTTTCAGAACTGTTCCTGCTGCGGCGTTTACCTGCCCACAATGTGGTTTGAGCTTCCCCACTGAAGCAGCTCTGAAGACACACATTGATGAGGTACACGCACCAGTAGAGCCAACAACTCCATCATGGGTGTGGGTAGTTATCGGCCTCGGCGCTGTCCTGGTGATTACGATCATAGTACTCATCTTCAGGACACGGCGAGTATAGCCCTGAACTGGGGGGGGGGTGGCTTCTAGCTGCCCCCCTCATTCCTTTTTGTAGTGGCGGGGTTCATCCCCGCCTTACCATAAGAGTAGTTGCCTGATTTATCAGGCCTATTGACTGTCGACTAATGACTACTTGACTATTTAAAATGAGCGAGCCAATAGACAAGAGAAAACCATGTTAGGAGAGCGAGCCAGGATAGTAGAGAAACCCTTAGTTTGAGAGCGAGCCAGAATAATAGAGAAACCCATAATCGGGGAGCGAGCCAAGGTGCCGGAGAAACCCAGAAATGGTGAGCGAGCCATTCGGTGGAAGAAACCCAGTGGAAGTGAGCGAGCCAAAGTAAACGAGAAAACCAATGAATTAGAGCGAGCCATGAAACAAAAAACAGTAATCCCGATCTCAATACCAACTCTAGTGGATGCTGCCCTGGCTATTGAAAAGCTGAGGGTGGCCAGCGAAGTGAGGCGAAGCCACCTTGCCCGTCAGGGGAAAAAGGATACTGAGACAGATGAGCTTCATGATAGGTTGGTGACTCTGGAAGAATATGTCGACGGTAGAATTGCTGAACTCATCAAAGCTCATCCCGCATATCCCTGGTTCAGCCGGGTGAAAGGAGTTGGCAAAGAGAACATCGGCAAGGTAATAGGCTTAATCGATATAGAGAAAGCCGATACCATCTCCAGCCTGTGGAAATTTGCTGGCTTCGCCCCGGTAGACGGAAAGGCTGAGAAAAGGCAGAAGGGAGCTAAACTCCATTACAATGCTCAACTCCGTTCCATGTGCTGGCGTCTGGCAAGTAGCCTTTTAAGGACCGGGGGTAAATTCTATGAGTATTACCTGAAGGAGAAGGACAAATACCAGCACCGCTTCCGGGACGAGAGCAGGCTTATCGTGCCAGCTACCCAGTTGCCTAAAAAGGACGGCAAGAGATATGAGCCAGAGTATATGATCTCAGCGGGCCATGTCCACAACATGGCTCTGAGGAAGATGATTAAGCTATTCCTGGCCCTTCTTTGGCTTAGCTGGAGAGAGGGCGAAGGATTGCCAACCCGAGAACCTTATCCTGTAGAATACCTCGGGCATGAGCACCCCATTACACCCGAGGAGATGTGTGACAGATAGCCATGGTTAAAGAGGAAACCAGAAGGTCTGAGCGAGCCAGTGGAGCGGAGAAACCCGGAAAGAGAGAGCGAGCCAGAGCTTGAGAGGAACCCATGTAGCTAGAGCGAGCCAATGTCACTGAGAAACCCATGCAAAAGGAGCGAGCCAATATAGAAAAGAAACCCAGGTAAAGCAAGCGAGCCAGGGTGATAGAGAAACCCATCGTATATGAGCGAGCCAATAAAGAAAAGAAACCCAGGTAAAGCAAGCGAGCCAGTGGAGCGGAGAAACCCGGAAAGAGAGAGCGAGCCAGTCATAGGAGGTGAACAATGCCAGAAGCAAGATGTCCCAGGCGTGGTTACCACTGTTATGGCTGGGCGTTAACTGAACCAGAGCACCAGACTTGCCCCAAATGTGGCACCCAGCTAGAGATTTACCAGGACAGGGAGAAGATCCAGACCAGCCCAACAGCGAATTTGGAGAGGTCAAACAAGGTTTGATATGAGAAACAAACCTAAATGGCATTCAGCAGTCCTTCTAGGGTTAGTTCTTTTATTGGCTAGCTCGGTTGTGGGATGTGCGCCAGTTCTTACCCTCTTTGGCTTCCGGGTTGTTGAACACGAAGACACGCTTGGTATCTATGGGAATGAAACTACTCCCATATTAGAAGAGTGGAAGGATGTTATAAATGATTGGGAGGATAAAGCCAGTGACCCAGAGCGCAGTCCGTATAGAGCTATTGATGCAGAATGTTGCTACAACCGGATGCAGCTTGTCATTTCTGATTGGGCTACCCTGAGTCCACCAGATGAAGCTAAGGAATATCACCTTTGGATACAGCACGCTATGGAATATGAAAAGGAAGCATTTAGAGTAATGGCAGAATACTACTCTCTTGATGAATCTGCCAACCCCGAAGATTTTGACTGCCTATACAATCTAGCAGTTGAACTGTGGACATTAAAAGACAAAGCCTTGCTGAAGGCGGATGCTGCCGCCCCAAAATAGTAGAGGTGACTAGGAGGTTGAAGTGAATTGGTTTCGAAGGCACTTGAATTGGACTATCGTATTGAGCTTTTTGGTTTATTGCCTAATCATCACGATAATTTGTGACCTCGCTCCGCCAGCTAGAGAACCTCCATTTTTCTCAATTAGCGATGTACGGTATTTAGTAGGTATTTGGGCCGTAAGCACATCAGTTCCACTAGTGCTGGGTGCTCAGTTATATGCCTATTTCATCATCTATTTCCTAATACCCATGTCCTTGTTCTTAGTATTATGTGGCTGGGTACTCCGTCGGAAGAAAAGGAGCTTGGGGTGGTTGTTACTGCCTTTTTTCATTCCTCTTGGGTGGATTGCCCTACTATGTCTTGAAAACCGAAGCCAGAATTGATGACAGTCCTATAGCGGCAACTGGGGAGGGCTAAAGGTGTAGGAAAACCAGCCAGCGGATTTGGAGAGAGGCAGGTATGTCGCCAGAAGATGCTGAAATGAAAGTCGAACGGGATAGCCAAGCACCACAATGAGGAGGTGAACTTAGCATGATTAAAAAGATTGTAATAGGAACAGTTGTAACTCTCGTTGCTCTTCTTATCATTTGCCTTGTTCCTCTTAAGGAAGTTGCTTACACTGTAACTGTTGATTATGAGGATACAGAGACCTACTATGAGGCTGAACCTTATGAGGAGACGGAAACCTATACTGAGACAGTGCCATTGGATTATGAGGTGGTTGATAGTGATGAACATATTGAGGGACTACACCTGTGGTTTCCGTTACTGTGCAAAATACAGATAGTGTCTCTGCGACATTAACTATCCGTTTCTCTATTAAATTCTCTGGCATGACTATAACTAAAAGCAGTATTAACATCTGGAGCAAGGAGTATTCAGATGAGAAGGAACTCCATCTTAAACCAGGCGAAGCGAAAACTGCTAAGCATCGGGCTGATTATGTCGATGCGGACAGGAACGATTGGTCATGGAATTATGAGGTTAGTCCAGACACAAGGACAGAGGAGGAACAAAGAACCGTTACCAAGTATAGACAAGTAGAAAAGCAGAGGACTGTAACGAAGCAGCGTCCTGAAACTCGCTATAAGAAAGTAACACTCTTAGAGTATTTAATAGGTTATTGATGAAGAAATCATTACTTCAACCAGTCATGCTAAACTTGGACAACTGCGCCTTTGCCTGATGAATAGCCCAACAGCGGATTTGGAGGAGGAGCGATGTTTGAAAACTACCGTAAGTGGGCGGAGCAACTAGCCGAGGCTGGGGTAGATATTAAGAGTAATATAAAACCAGTGGAATTTATCTTTCAACAGGCTAAGGAGAAAGGCGTTCATCTTGACTTTTGGCAAGTGTGTAATGCTGTTTGGTTCTGTAGGCGGGCCCGCAACCACCGCCAAAAAAGCGTAGCGAAGAATCTCAAGATGGAGGTTTTCAGCCGGTGAATTTCGCCAGGATCTTTCCGAATCGGCGGTTTTATGGTCCTCAAAAAGGACCCTCGAGCCCCCCTGGTCGGAGGTTTCAAGTGTCATTGCGGGCGAAGCGAGCTCGAGGATTTGCTGAGAGCAGCCTCGCCAAGCTCCTAAGTTTTGCTAACATTTTTGCTAACATTTTGCTAACAAACTTCTGAGCACACCCCACCACCAGATGCCACCCCAGATACAAAACAGGTCTAATCCGCAAACCATAAAACACCTCTTTGTATCTGAGGGCACCTTTTAGCACACCTAGCTTGTAAATGGGGTTCAGGTGGTCGGAGGTTCAAATCCTCTCACCCCGACTTTTCCTCAGCTACAACAGAAACCTCGCCTGTTAACAAAATCTCAAATACAATTCCAAGCTAATTTGTTAACAAAATTTCTCAATTCTAGAAGGGAAGGACTATCACCCAGGACATTAGAATTCTACTGTGATTGCTTGACTCCATTTGTGAATTGCTATGAGATTACTTCAGAGGGTATCAACTCGTTCCTATCCAATCTAACCTGTGGCAATGCAAAACTCAATTACTACAGAGCTATAACCGTCTTTGTCCACTGGTTGAGTAGGGAAGGCTACCTTGAGGAGAATCCATTGAGAAGGGTAGATAAGCCTAAGCCTGCTAAGAGAATACTTCCCAGTTTAACCGCAGAGCAAGTGAATTATCTTATTGGCGAGGCAGATAACATTCGGGATAAAGCTATCATCTCATTGTTGGCTGATTCTGGTATGAGACTAAATGAGATAGCTAACATCAAAGCTAGTGATATTGATTGGGATAGCTACACCGTAACCATTATAGGGAAGGGAAACAAACAAAGGAAAGCACCATTTGCCGAGAGGACAGCCAAGCTATTGCAATCCTACTTGGCTAATAACTACAATGGCAATGGGAATATCTGGAATATGGGAAGGTATGGCATTCAAACTATGCTAAAGAGGCTAAGCAAGGATACTGGAATAGCTTGTAATCCTCATAGTTTCCGTCGTGGCTTTGCCTGTAACCTTCACCGTAAAGGCTTATCTACACTGGATATTATGCATTTAGGTGGCTGGGAAGACTTGGATATGGTGCTTAAATATACTCGCAGCATCACCTTTGAAGACTGCTTAACGCACTACCGTAGGGTTAGCTTTGAAAGTTAATATTCAAATGATAATTTCAAAATCAGATAGCTTGAGGCAAGTTTCAGAATTCATCTAAGAGAATGGGATTAGATAAAATTTGGAACACTTGGCTTTGCCTTTCTAAATTAGGTAGAACATGCTCAAATAATTAGCAAGAAAGATTGACTAGAGGAAATAGGGGTTACCAATCGGCTTTCATAGCCTTTACTAATTGTTTGTAAGTCTGCTCGTAACCAAAATAGTGTTGTGCATCGTATTGAGGTTGTCCCCAATCATAAGCTACGTATTGTCCATCCTTATTAACATCAACTAAAAGCCATACGTGGTTACATTGGTCAAACCTTTCATTCTCTAGCTCTAAATTACCGGCGTATATTTTGCAGGGATAGCCTTTGTCAGTGAAATAGTGATAGGTATTAAGGGTAGCATCGTCGCAATCAAAGGCAGCGGTCATCATATTATATTGCTCTTTTAGCTTGTCGCGGTCTGCAACTAGCTTATTGTGGTCTGCAGTTAGCTCGTCAAAGGCAGCGGTCATCATATTATATTGCTCTCTTAGCTCATTGTAGTCTGCAACTAGCTCATTATGGTCTGCAATTAGTTCGTTATGGCTATCAACCAATTCGTTATATTTCTCCAAGCCTTGGTCTATCATCATATAGCCTACCAGCCATGAGACACCTATGGCTATGCCCAAAATTACTAATGGTACCTTTGATACATTCATGTTTTCATTCCTCCTTAATTATTATATCTTAAGAACCTAACAAAGTTGATAAACGAACAGACGCGGGAACTGCAGATATAGTTTCTGAAATGAAGGGATTATTTGACTGAAATAGCTTTGCTAAGAGGTAAGACATTGCTTCGAACACTTATTAGATTAGATGAGATAAAGCATCAAATAGCTATGAATTTCCTATGGAATACCCACATTAGCAAATTTTCTCAAATCCGTAGTGATTTTATAGCTGTTTACATTGGATTTGGCAAGCGTTTCTAGCTATTCCTATTTGATTTGGCAGCGACTTTATAGCAATTCCTATTGGACTTTATTACGGATAGCAACTAAAATAGCAGAGATTGTGGTGTAAAGGTATAGGGAACTGTAGGCTTTTACGAATGAAGCTTGGGGGAGGTGTGTCAATGAAACAAATAGAATTAGCTCAGAGACTAGGAATCTCCAGAGCCTACATCAGCATGTTGGCTAAAGGTGAAAGGAAGCCTAGTAAGAAGTTACAAAGGAAAATCCAGAAGTTAACAAGAGAATGTTCACTAGCAGATACACTTTTAGGGAATGGGGTTCAGGTGGTCGGAGGTTCAAATCCTCTCACCCCGACCAAACCAAACTTGGTGATTTCCGTGTGGAAAATGAAGGCTCGCTCAGCCTCGCTTCCGCTCGGCTTTGCTTTTTATAACTTCTTTTAATCGCGATGTTAGCAGAAATTCGGGGGCTCGCCTCTTGAAATGAGAAGATTTTTAAAAAATAAAAGTTAATATAATTATGATGAAACAAAAATATTGGTTATATGGAATTTTGATATTAGCAGTTATTGGAATTGTTTTGATTAGTGGTTGTGCTAAAAAAATAGAAGAAGTTGTTCCACCTGAAGATATTTTAGAAGGAAATATCCCAGAAATAACGAATTACCCAAAACTTGAACAGGTTTTCGTCGATTTGTACTCTTCTGTCGCTTTGTTCTCTTCTGATAAGTTCAGCAAGGAAGAAATTGATTTTATGAACGTGGGCTTAAAAATCTACAAAGAGAAGCCAAAGTTAAAAGAGTACCCAAGAGAAGTGCTACATTACCTAATGTCGCGGTATTGTGGTCTTGGAGCTTTCTATGACGCTGAGTTTTTCGACCAAACTCTGATTCCACTTGCTAAGGAAATTACAGCAGAAGCTGAAGATGATTTAGCAGCCATAAAAGCAATCCATGAGTGGGTAAACGATAATATGGTAGTAGAGTATGTTACTTATATTGACTTCACCCCCAAATACATACTTAAAGAAAAACGTGGGGTATGTACAGAATACGCAACCCTGATTATAGCTTTGTCTAAGGCAGTAGGAATACCAGCAAGGGCTGTTGGTAGTAGTAAACTTATCTCTGCTGGGAGTGGTCATGCATGGGTCGAGGTATATATTGATGGAGACTGGATTCCAGTAGGCTCAACTGGTCCCTTAGACCTTGACAACGATGGGCTAATAGAGTATTCAGAGTTGAAGCATCTTAAAAATAACAAAATGGTTGATGTTTTCATTAAATCACCTTACTATCAACAACATGGCCGGCTGGACATAACATTCGGGTACAACAACTACGTTGCCCAACAGATGATTGCTGAAGTTCAGGGCATGCTAGAAGAAGACTACAACTTAGAAGCAAAAGATAATCTTGAGTCAGCAAAAGACCTAGCCTCATTATGGGAAAAAGAAAAATCAACAGAAAAAAGAAATAGAATCGGTAGAGAAGCTATGGAGTACTTATTACGAGCAGTGGCAATCCTTAAGGAGGGCATCACAGGTGATGAAGTTCAGGTGGCTTTTCTCGAGGACTTCCCAATACTTTGGCATTTTAGGAAGGATGGGAAACCCACCCCAAGTTTAGGAATCGTAGCGGGACTCATGCCGTCTGGAGAGCTTAAAAATCCCTTTGCTTTTTGGGAGGGTTTCCAGAAAACTTTGGTTGAGACAAATCCTAAGGCTCTTTACCTTTTTGATGCCAATTATAAGGAAAGAACAGAAATAAGCTTCCATGGATCCTGTCGCGGAATTGATTTTTGTATGCTCAGAGCAATAGACAAACTTATAAAAAACGAAGGGTTGGATACCGACTTGAATTTCGTACTTTACTGGTTGTCAAACGATTCAGAAAAAATCGAATTCTTAAACTCTGAGGATATAAAACCGGTCACAACCCTTACCGAGTTATTCCACGACAAAGCTTTTGATTTTATGAGGGATTTTATTGTAGCGATAGATAGCATGGAAGACGATAATGCAACAAAGACGAGTTTTTATCTCCCGCCAAGGTTTGAAGAAAAATACAAATATCACATAACTGCTAGGGGTCCATTTATCCAAGAAGACCGCAATTTTCTCGGCTATGGTCTTAAGTTTATGATGGTTATTGAGACAGGCATCGGCGAGTTACCACTAAAATTAGAAATATCCGACGTCCGTGGAACGGTTCCTCGTAAAGGTTGGGAATATACTAATCTCATAATCGTGGATGAGTCAGGTAATGTTCTCAGACCAGAGGAGAAGGACGGTAAATATTACTATCCTCATTGTCCATCCACCATAAATTTAGATCCAGGACAAAATCTCATTATTGAAAGAGAAGGAGATTTTATTAAAATTACTGAGACAGGAAGATGAAAACAAAAATCTTAATCGGATTGCTGATAATAGGAATTGTTTTGATTAGTGGTTGTGTTCAGGAGGAAGCTCCTTTAGATGGCGGGGAAGAAGAAACAGAGCCACCTGCCAAATTGCAAATTTACAAGGGCATTTGGATGCCCGGCATGTTACTTATTCCAGATTATCTGGCTTCTAATATGCAGAAGCTGAAGGATATTGGAATAAATGCGGTTTTTTTTGCGGGTTTACCTGCCCTTCCCGAGTCATACTTTGAAAAACTGCCCTTTCCTCCCGAGACGTTTGAAAAAATTAAAGAAATTCTTCCGATTGAAAAAGAGCTTTTAATCGCTGATATTCAAACTGCTCACAGAAATGGTTTGAAAGTTGCATTAACTATGGGGATCGACCCCAAACCTCAGATGGAGGAGATAGATTTGGAGGCTTGGAACTCCAAAATTATTGAATATGCTAAATTAGCAGAAGAATATGATGTTGAACTTTTTGCTCCCATGGCTGAGCCAGGAGGATTATTTGCTGAAAAGGATATCGAAAAGTGGGGGCAGGAGATTCTTCTTAGGGTAAAAGAGGTTTACCACGGTGAAGTCGTTTGGATGGGATGCGGGACTGGTGAAGAACCACGGTCTGAAGAATTCCTAAAAAAGTTGTCTGAAGGACCACCAGGGCGTTACGTAGGATATGATTATGTAGGGTTTGGCCTTAATTTAGTACCCGAGATGACATTAGAAGAGTTTCCACAATATGTTGACAACGGCATAAAATATAAGCTTGCTCAGGCTGAAAGAGATGGTTGTAAGGGAGTCATGATTACCGAATTTAGTGTGTTCCTACCAAAACAGCGGAGTGAAGAAGAGGTTGCGAGGGCCCATGAAATAGTCCTTGAAAAGGCAAAGGATTATGATAAGATTTTTGGACTTTTTGTTGCAAATTTTCTTGGAGGACAAATTGAAGGATTGCCTCTTATTGAAGAGGACATAAAGACAGAAGAGGTGATTAAAAAGTGGTTCAGCGAAAATTTGGACTAAATTAATTATTTAAAACAGATATTTTAGACGAAGCCCTTTTAAAATAGTTTTAAGGGGCTTTTTTATTTTAAAACAGGTTCTAACATCGTCCAGTTCCCGGAGCCTCACTGGCTGGGTAACCCTGGCAACCCCGGCTGCTTGGTTACCTTCGCTCCTACGAGCTTCTTCGCCTCGTGAGCGATCCTTCTTGCCGACTCTGACCTTTTGGCTAGTATCTTCGCTTCGGCTAACGTGTAAACTAGGGCGTCTCGGGGAATGGTGGACCGGTATGACTCATTCAATATGAACCATACCTTGTCGCCCTGGTAGGTGGCTTTGAAGCAGCTAGGATTCATTTATCTCTAGCTCCTGTTTATGTATACCACCATCGCCACGATTACTAGGGGGATAACGATGGCAAGAATGGTCTTAAGCATTTATCTTTCTTATTAGCCTCTTAGCCTCTTAACCTCTTTCATTTGGCTCTTGGTATGGAATGCCTAACGCTTCATATATGGACTCCTCTGTCTCTCCTGCTATCCTCTCTCCCTTCTCGTTGAATAGTCCGTCACCATTGGCCTTTAGATGCCATCCCTGTCTCTTGGCTATCGAGGCTAACCTGATGTTGTTCTCCTTGCTCCCTGTTCTTATAAGCAGCAACGTTGCCCACGTGGCTGGCGTGGCGATATAGATATCGATGGCAATGCCTGACTGCTTATCTCCATACCATAGGCTTTTTATCTTGTTGCCGTTCAGGGTTATCCTGCCGATGCTGGCTATCATGCTACTTAGGACTAACCATGTTTCTGGCTTCTCTATTAACACCATGTCTATGTCATGGACTACTGGCTTGCCTCTCCTTATGCTTCCTGCTATCTCTATCTCCTCGCAGTATGGTGATAAGATTTCTTTAACTTTCTTTGCTATTGTCGTGGCTTCTTCTAATCTCATTGTCTCTCTTCCCTCCTTGTTGTTTGACTCCCCCTATTTCCTTTTAACATGCCTTAGTAATTCTTTCTCTATACTACAAATAAGCCAGGGGCTGCTAGATTTCGGGCAAAAGTAGTGCGGTTGAAGTTTCATTTAAGATATACCATAAATTTGGGGCGGTTTCGGAGTCGCCTGTTTTTCGGAAAACAGTTCATAGCGGTTTGCGAAGGAATTGTTTTGACTCTGCGAGTAAGGATTAAGCACTATGATAATCTTCTGCCTAACTCAGTGAGCGAAGTCTCTTTGCGGGCAATTCCCTTAGTTAACCTTGCTAGGTGTCTGAAACCCTGTAGTGTTACAGGCTAATCGAGCCAATTTTAAGGATTTGCGGCGTCTTTCTCGCTCGGCTGCGGTGAGCTGTGGGGGCTTGACTGGCAGCCTGAGCCATTTCTTGGGGAACTCATATTCTCTACCCTCGCCTTCGATTCGGATCAGCTTAATATCCATTTCTACCATTCGGCGCTGCCAGCGTTTGTTGTAGGTGAAGATGTGAGCCAAGGGTCCAGCTTCATCGAAGGTTATGATGGTTTCCTTTTCCTCTCGTGTAAGTCTCACTGTCGTCCAAGCTCCTTCATCAGCAGCCAAGGTAAAAGCCGGCAACCAGCAAGCCAGTGAGCCAACCAAAAAGGTCTATGTAGGCTCTATCGCGGCAATACTTATCTTCGTTGATTTCGTAAACGATAAAGCTAACTGTATGGATAGCGTTCCAAAGATATTACGCAACGGTGTAATACCGTTAGCGGTAGAATATGTAGACCGCGATGTAATTGAAATGTCAGCTGAGTATCTCGGTATGAAGTGGCCAGCTACAAAAGGAAGCGCTCATTTGGTCGTAATTGTGTCAGGTGCGAATGATGCTGAGGTATATTTGCAAGCGGAGCAGGTATCTGATATCTGCCAGAAATCCAATGCCATTGATATTTTAATTGCGGGGAGAAGAGATGAGCAGGCTAATATTCTAAAGATGGGAAGTGAGATATATTCAGCGATAAAGGACAAATCGGCGGATATATCCTAGAGGTAACAGTGCCCCCAGCCAGTATGGGGCTCATTATGGATAGGTGTGATGAAATCGCAAAGTGATATAATACCACTATTCCCATGTATGGGCATGCCGGAGATGGTAATTTCCATCCCCACCTGATGAATGATCTACGAGATAGGGGGATAGTGAGAGAAGTGAAGAGGGTGGTATACAAGGAAGCCATCAAGTTAGGTGTAGTTATAACCGGTGAACACGGTGTCGGTGTAGTCAGGGTTCCGGAACTCGATCTCTGCCCAGACGGCAAGATGTGGGAGTTGATGAGAGGAATTAAAAGCGTCTTTGACCCCAACAATATATTGAATCCGGTGGTTGCCATATTATGATGAGCACCGAAGAAATTGAGTTTCCCTATGGCGGTTCTTCTATAAAAGCTAGAATACCAACTAAGAACATAATTTGTATTTTAAGCTCAAGGTATGTAAAAGGGCTTGAAAATGAGAGGGAGGCTATCACCAATAGCCTGAGGTCTCCGATAGGATGTCCACCCCTTCGAGAGCGTGTTAGTAAAAATGATAAGGTTGTGGTCCTGGTTACGGATAATACCAGGCCGTGTCCCGACGATAAGCTGCTTCCTCCGATACTGGCTGAGTTAGAAGAAAAAGTACCTCGGGAGAACATAACGATAATAATTGCTCTCGGTTTGCACCCGCCTTTAAATAAAGACGAGCTAATTAAATTGCTTGGCCGAGACATAGTGGAGAACTACAACGTGGTAAATCATGATGTTAACCAAACGGTATATATCGGCACGACGTCCAGGGGTACTCCTGTTGACATAAATACTAAGGTGATAGCGGCAGATTTTCGTATCAGCACTGGGCATATTGAGCCTCACTTTTTTGCTGGTTTCTCTGGTGGTAGGAAAAGCATAGCCCCTGGTGTATTCAGCGTCAGGTCAGCTTATAAGAACCATAGCTATAAAATGATAGAGCATGCGCGTACTAGAGCTGGGATTCTCAAGGGAAATCAACTCCACGAAGACTTGGTGGAGCAGGCGAAGATGGCTAAACTAGATTTTATAGTTAACGTGCTTTTAAACTGGTCTATTCGCTACCGGGAGAGGCAAATTACGCATGTAGTAGCTGGGGATTTCATAAAGGCTCATGAAAGAGGCTGCGAGCTAGAGAGGGCTATTGCCGAGGTAAAAGTTGACCATAAGGCAGACATAACCATTACCACAAACACCGGAGCGCCACTGGACTTGGATTTGTATCAAAGTTGTAAGGGAATAGATACCGCCGCAGAGATAACCCGTGATGGAGGGATCATAATAGTAGCTGCGTCTTGCTTCGCCGGAGTTGGGCCGGAAGCATTTAAGGAAGTGCATGCCTCTTGTAGCCGTCCTATAGAGGTTCTACAGAAAGTAAGGCGTGAAGAGCCACTAGGGGTTCAATGGGAAAATCAAGTATTAGCTCGCACTCAATTGAAGAATGATATTTACCTGTTATCAGAACTGGAAGATAGCGTGGTTAAAGATATGATGATAACACCCATCCGCACGATAGAGGAAGGTTTAGAGAGGGCATTTAAAGTTCTGGGAAGCGATGCCGAAATTGCTGTGATTCCAGAAGGTCCATTAGTGATTCCTTTGCTGCAAAATTGAAGTAAGTAGCATTGTCCGCAAGCCAAAAGTGATACCGCGTTTGAGGGATGATTGAGCTGCCGGTGAGGGTATTGATCTCGTTCTGATAGATGGGTGACAACTTAAAGTGGAAGAGTAATCTTCCACTTTAAGTTTGGGATAAACCGTGGTAGTTCTTTGTGTCATTACGTGGCACACTAGGGCCGAAGCAATCTCCATGAATGCGCCTCGCCACTGAGATTGCCACGGCCTCGGCTTGTAGCTAACAAGGAAGGAAGCTATGCGCCACTAATCATGTGAATGTGCACAGGGTATTAGTTGTGGAATTATAGCTATAATGAAATATTGCCTGGAGAGTTTGGCATGACGGAAAAAAGAAGACTACCAAGGAAATTTTGCTGGCGAAATTGGCGAATAGGAAGTGTGTTCCTCTCTATAACCCTGGGGCTCGTGTGGAATTGCGTTAGGGGTTTGACCAATGGAGGGATACAGCAGTTCGTGAGCAAGATGGGAAAAATTGGTGGGTAACTCCTCATACCATCTTAGGCTCTGATATCCCCGGGAAATGCTCTATACACTACTAAGTAACCCGATTTAGACTATGGGCAAGAGCTCTTTACTAGGGTATACATATGCTAATATGTATCGTGGCCGGGAATTTACCATACGTCAGCTCACTGGTTTTAGCGGGCCTGAAGATACCAACCAGAGAATGAAATTCATGCTAGCCCATGGTGCTACAGGGATAAACATCGTTTTTGACCTTCCTACAATTCAAATGTATGACTCTTATGATCCTATATCTGGAGGACAAGTTGGTATGTTGGGGGTTGCCATTGATTCAGTGGAAAATATAGACTTGCTCTTCAAAGATATGCCTCTTGACAAGGTAACAGTTTCACTGGTTACTCACTATCTATCAAATACTGCCATATTATTTCTCATGTACCTGGTGGCGGAGCGAAGAGGCATGCCCTGGGATAAATTAACGTGGCAGTGTGCAGAATGATGTAACTTTAGAAAAAGTGGTTCGTAGTGGCGCGGAATATATACTGCCTGGGGATTGCTTCAGGATACAGTGTGACAGTATAGAGTTCATCAGGCAGAATGTGCCTCAGTGGAGCTTTGTTACCTATAATGGCTACAATCTGCGGGAGTTTGGAACCTCTGCTGTTACCGAGATGGCAGTAGCTGTAGCTAACGCTATTGAAGCCGTTGAAGAGATGCTGAGGAGAGGGCGCGAGGTCGTTTGGATAGCGAAGAGGTTAGCATTTTTTGGTCTATTGCCAGTGATTTCTTCAAAGAGGTTGCTAGGATAAAGGCAGCGAGAAGACTGCGGTATAAGATAATGAAATATAGGTTTAATGCTAGGAGTAGCAGGTCTATGAGGATGAGGTGTTATGTACAGACATCCGGTGCCTCGCTGATGAGGCAAGAACCAAGGAGATAATTAAGATGGCTATCCAAGAAGATGTTGATGGCATCGGAGTAAGCTCTCTGGGAGGGGCACATCTTACGCTCGGTGGCGAACTTATTGAGGAAGCTAAGCGAGAGGGACTTAAAGACCGTGTGATATTTGTAATTGGAGGCGTTTTCCCACCGATTGACGCTGTCAAACTGCGGGAAATAGGGTTTGATAGGGTATTTATGCCCAGAGCGACCAAAGAAGAAGTAGTATCATCTATACGTGAAATTGTATCGAGCAAGCTTGCTAGATAATTTTGAGTTCATAACCTTGCCTTTCAGCGCTACTTGTTCAGTAGATCTAATAGTGCTATCTTGAATGGATGTTGTTATTCCAGTGGTATTTGTACCACCAATTAAGCTGAGAGAGTTTTCGCTGGGGAGCCGAGTAATGGAAACATATATAATGAACAGGCGTTTATTCAATGATTTTTTAGCTAGTAGTGACACTCTCTGGGTGTACAGTGGGGATAGGCTTTTGTTTGCCTCAGCTAAAGATGGCTTGCGGCCTTTGCTTGATTATATTGATAAGTTTGCTCCTTACGAGGAGGGTGTTACAGTTTTCGAACGGGTTGTGGGTAATGCTGCTGCTTTACTGCTAGTTAAGGCTGCTGGCAAGAAAGTCTATAGCCCTTTAGGTAGTGAACTTGCAGCCAGGACATTGGACAACTACGCTGTTGAATATCACTTTGGTGAAGTCGTGCCATATATTCGCAATCGTAGTGGGCAAGATATGTGTCCAATGGAGAAGTTATCTTTAAATAGAAGTCCTGAGGAGTTTTACGGGCTAATGAAGCCCCCCTAATATTGCTGAACTGAGTGGAGAGTTAGCACAATTTGGTTTATTGACAAAGCAAAATCCCTTTCCTTATGATTTTAGAATTAAAGATAAAGGTTAATTTCCATTAGTTTTAAAGGGGGTGTAAATGGCTAGGTTATTTGAATACCAAGGGAAAGAGTTTCTCAAAGATGTTGGGATTGCAATTCCAAATGGGGGAGTTGCCTCTACGGCGAAAGAGGCATATGAGATTGCTGCCAGATTAGGTAAACCCGTGGCGTTGAAAGCTCAAGTTTGGGTTGGGGGGCGCGGGAAGGCCGGGGCAATAAAGTTTGCTGATACTCCCGAGGAAGTAGAAAAGGCTGCCAGTGCTATTTTAGGAATGGAAGTAAGAGGATTTCCAGTGCGGAAGGTGCTGGTAGAGGAGAAACTGGATATCGAGAAAGAATATTACGTAGGTGTAATTACCGATGCTTCCTGGGATTGTAGAGCCCCGGTAGTCATGTTCAGTACTGAAGGGGGGATAGATATAGAAGAAGTCCCAGAGGATAAAATTTTTCGAGCCGAGGTTGATTACCTTAAAGGTTTTCCTTTCTATGATGCCTTGGATCTGGCTAGCAGTGCGGGCATCCCTAGTAAGTTACTGAGGGAAATGGCGGGGGTTATTTCTAAAGTGGTGGAAGTCTTTAAGAAACGTGATTGCAATATCCTGGAAATCAATCCTTTAGTATTGACTCGAGAGGGCAAAGTGATTGCTGGGGACTGCCGTATGGGTATTGATGATAGTTCAACCTTCCGTCACCCCGAGATGGGGATCGCTATCCCTAGGGAATTTCCCTGGGAGCCCACAGATTTTGATATGGTTGGCTGGGGAATTGAAGAAACAGACCTTCGTGGTTCAGGATTTGTTATGAAGATGAGCCTGGATGAAACAAGTCCTGGTTTCATCGGTTTCCATGCCATTGGTGGTGGGGGAGCCATGGTAGGGATGGACGCCCTTAGTCGGGTAGGTCTCAAACCGGCAAATTTTGCTGACACGAGTGGCAATCCAGTGGCTTCCAAAATTTATCGAGTGGCCAAAGTAGTTCTATCCCAGCCTAATATTGAAGGTTACCTGCTGGCCGGCTTCCTAATCGCCAACCAGGAGCAGTGGCATCACGCCCATGCTATAGTCAAGGCCTTGAGAGAAGAACTCCCCAAAAGACCGGGGTTTCCTTGTGTCCTTCTTCTGGCTGGGAATAAGGAGGAAGAGTCTTTGCAAATACTAAGAGAGGGTCTGAAAGATGTGCCCGGGCGTATCGAAATTTACGGCAGCGAATGTGTAGAGGATAGCGATTTCATTGGGGAAAGGATGCTGGCGTTAGTGAAAGAATACCATGAAGAGAAAGGAAAATAAGGGAGGTTCTATGTCCATGGAATTTGAAGAAAGAACCATCAAGGTAATCATTGATACCGATAAATGCCCGGATTGCCTAAGCAAAGCTTGCATAGAGGCCTGTAAGGTTTATAGTCGAGGGATTTTACAATTAAATGGTGGGAGGCCCTCTGTAAGTCATCTTAGCACTGAGGAGCTAAGACGGAGAGGCACAGAATGTTTAGCCTGCGAGTATGAATGTTGGCAGCGTGGCAATAATGCTATCTATATCGAGATTCCTATTAAAGGTTTGGATGACTATCTGAGGAAACGCAGTCTTAAATAGGGGGTAAAAATGGCGATTATTATTGATGAAAATACCAAGGTAATTGTTCAAGGAATAACGGGACGAGAGGGCTCTCTTCGCTCTAGGTATATGAAAAATTACGGCACTAAGGTAGTAGCGGGTACCTCTCCTGGCCGAGGTGGAGAGGAAGTGGATGGAATTCCGGTCTATAATACTGTTAAGGAAGCGGTGAGGGCTCAGGGAGCGATAGATATGAGTGTTACCTTTATTCCCGGCCCGGGACTGAAAACGGCGGTATTGGAAGCTATTGACGCTGGTGTCAAATATATTGTTGCTCCAGTAGAGAGGGTGCCTCTTCACGATATCATGGAGATGGTCTCGGTAGCCAGTAAGTCAGGAGTGATGATAATCGGGCCGGGGTCGATTGGTATCATGAGCCCGGGGAAGGCTGTGGCAGGATGGTTAGGTGGGAATGTCCAGTGGGCGAATAAGCTATTTCAGCCTGGTCCAATTGGAGTCTTATCTCGGAGTGGCGGGGAGTCTGGGACAGTGCCATGGGTTCTCAAGAACGGAGGGTTTGGTGTAAGTACAGCCATTCATACAGGTACCGAACCAATTCTTGGGGTGTCCTTTGCTGACCTTCTTCTCCTATTTGAGAAAGATGAACAGACTCTTGCTGTGGCTGCATTTGGTGAGATTGGCGGCAGTCAGGAGGAGGAGGCAGCCGAGGTTATCAAAGCTGGTAAAGTTACCAAACCTTTCATCATCTATATTGCCGGAACAGCGGCTCCTGAAGGACAACGCTTCTCCCATGCATCTGCCATAGTAGAGCGAGGGCGTGGTTCGGTGCAAAGCAAAGTAAAAGCCCTTCGTGAGGCAGGGGCTTATCCAGTGGAAACGCCTAAAGAAATCGTCCCTACGCTTAAAAAACTGTTAAAGTTATAGGGGGTGTAATATGTAGAGTGGTTGATATGTTGGGTCTTTTTCCGGGTAGTCAAAAATTTAAATCTATAGGAGGTAAGAAGATGCCAGTTTTGAGGTCAGTGTTTTATGTTCCAGGAAATAAGGAGGAGTTGATTGCCAAGATTCCGAGGATACCGGCGGATGTGATTACACTGGATATTGAGGATTCGGTGCCGCCGGCAGAGAAACAAAAAGCTCGAGAATTGAGCCATAAGAATCTCAAATTTGCGGCCTCATCCGGCGCCGATGTTTATGTTCGTATCAACAACTGGGAAACGGGTATGACTAATGCAGATTGTGAAGCGGTGGTTGATGAAGGGCTTGTAGCTGTTTGTCTGGCTAAATGTGGGGGGGCAGATCATGTAAAGCGCTTGGCTTGGAAACTAGAAGAAATGGAACGGAGAAAGGGATTAGAGGTAGGGAGCATAAAAATTCAGCTATTGATTGAAACTGCTAAAGGCATGATGAATGTTTATGAAGCGGCTACTGCCAGTGAAAGAGTTAATTCGCTGATTTTTGGTGCGGTGGATTATACTACCGATATGAGGGTTACCCTGACTCAGCCGATAGGTGAAGAAACAAAATGGGCCAGAGCACGTATGGCCTGTGCCGCTAGAGCAGCCGGTATTATAGCTATTGACTGTCCTTATGTAGCCTTCAGAGACACTGAGGGCTTTGAGAAAGATACACTCTACGGTCGGCAGTTAGGCATGGAAGGAAGAATGCTGATTCATCCCAGCCAGATTGAGCCTTCTCACAGGATTTACACTCCAGCACCTGAGAGGGTAGAGTGGGCTAGAGAGGTTGTTAAGGTGTTTGAAGAGGAAGGAATCGCCAAGGGGTCGGCAGCAGTGTCATACAAAGGCAAGATGGTGGATACGCCTGTTTATGTTGGAGCCAAGAAGATCCTTGAGACTATGGCAGAGATCGAAGCCAGGGAAAGAAAGAGTGCAGGGAAATAGTACAATTGCAAAACGGCAAATATGAACTAGCTCCAAAATTGATAAACGAGATTAAAAGGAAGAGTTCATAGTGAATGTAGAGAAGTTACGGGAGATTGTAGGTGAGGACTGGGTTATAACAAAATGGGAACAGATGTTGGACTATATGGAGGATGCAGTATACGGGCCTGTGCGGCCTAAGCCGGCAAAAAATGTCATCCTGGTAAAACCGGCTAATGCGCAAGAGATATCGGAGATATTGAAGCTGGCGAATAAGGAGAAATTCCCGGTCATTGTTAGGGGTGGAGGAAGTGGAATGGCTGGCGGTGCTGTACCAAATATAGACTGTGTACTTCTCTCGCTAGAAAGGCTTAACAAGATTGAAGAGGTAGACAAGGCGAATTTAATGATAACTGCCCAGGCGGGAGTTAGTTATGGAGATCTGGTAAAGGCAGCGGAAGACGCGGGTATGTTTTTCCCTCCGAAGCCGAGAGATGTAGGTGCTCATGTAGGCGGTATAGTTGCTTGCAACGCCGCTGGTGCTAGAGCGATAAAGTACGATGTCACCAAGAATTTTGTCAAGGGCGTTGAGGTTGTACTTCCCAGCGGAGAGATAGTAACTTTAGGTGGGAAGTTAATTAAGGAGGCTATGGGGCTTGATTTGTTGCATTTGATGATAGGCAGTGAGGGGACCCTGGGCGTGATAACCAAAGCAGTTCTTCAGGCTCATTCCAAAACCTCACTACAGCGCAACTCTGGTTGCCTCATTTAATGAGCGCCTTGATGCAATGGAAGTTGCTCCACTTTTAGCCCCACAGATGATAATTCCATTAGCTGGAGAGCATTGGTGGGAGCTAAACGTCTGGGCGCCGTTGCCTTTCCTTTTGGTGCTGGCGTTCCAGGGCAGACCGATAGAGCGATTGACTGGATAAAAGAAGTGAAACCTACTGTTTTTTACGGGACGCCTTCTTATAGCCTCTACATAGCAGAAAGAGCTAGAGTGAAGGGAGTGGATCCAGCTAAAGATTTTAATTCTCGCCCCCTTTTTTTCTCAGACGAACCGGGAGTGGGCATTCCCGCAACGAAAGAGGGCTAAAAATGATCAAAAATTTGCCTGAAAACCTGCGTGATTGCCGGCATTTCTTCCGGTAATCAGCTTTTTAAGTGTGTTAAGTCTCTTTGCCTTTATTGAATTTGTATTGTAAGGTAAGTCAAGCATCATTTCTTTGTATTTAGGGCATTTTATGGTGTAACTCTTCAATGCGGTAGCTAAATGTGCCAGCAGGGGCGATGACTTCAATTGTTTGTCCTCTTTCTTTGCCTAAAAGGGCTTTGCCTATAGGTGATGCGATGGAAATTCTGCCCTTGGTTGGATTTGCTTCCCGGGGGTAGACTAGAATGTAGTGGAGCTGCTTATCTGAAGAGAAGTCGTAAAGCACCACTGTGTCACCGCTTTTTATCTTCGATGTGCCTTGATTTTCACCCATAATTGTGGCTGATTTTAAAGTTGCCTCTAACTCTTGGATTCTTCCTTCTAGATGTGCTTTATGTTCTCGAGCTGCTGCCAGTGGAGCATTTTCTCGGAAGTCTTTATCAGCTGCCGCTCTACGTATTTCCTCGGTGACCTCAGAGCGCTGACTCTTCAAATCAGCCAACTCTTTTTCAAGTTTGGCATAACCTTGTGCAGTTAGAGTAGTTTGGGCTGGGAGATTTTGCTGAGGTGAAGCTCCCTTGTGGGATGTTTTTTTCACTCGGAGGTGGACAGCTAAATTCACCTTGCTGAATCCTTTTCTGCGAATATAGGTAAGGAAAGACTTAACCGGCTTTGTCTCTGAGGGGGTGATTTGCTCAGCGTAGATAGCTATATCGAGAGGACTAAGCTCGTCTGCTTTTCTGTGTAGGCCAAGCCAGCGGGTAAATTTATATATTTCCCTCTGTGCCTTTTCTCTGTCTTGCGGGGATAAGCTAATTAAATAATCAGCAGCTACTTCAACTACTGTAGAATCTGGACTAGTGATATTACTCACAGAATAACTAATGATAAGATGAAAGGGCAAGCAGTGTCAATTGATTTAGGGTCTTAATTTCATTTCTAAGTCAACTCGCGTGCGAAGAAAACGATTTAGGTCTTCTCGGTTCAATATGCCGATAACCTTTCCCTCTTCTACCACCGGTATGTGGTCTGTTTTCCCTATCTCCTGTAGCAGACTTAAGATATCTTGATCAGGGTGGGCTGTTTTCAACTTGTTAACCGGGGTCATTATATCCTGCACCGTGGTGGTATCCCAACGAGTTCGGGGAAATTTCTTTATGGCACTTAAGGTTATCACGCCCTCTAATAAGGTTTCCCTGGCCACTGGGAAACAATTCCGTCCTGTAGGCAGAATATACTCTTGAACCAACCTCTCCAAAGTAAGCTCAGGGGAGACAAGGGGGCAGCTATAATCCGTAACATGGCGAACTTTAACACCGGGGAGGGAATCACGTAGCAAGGTCTGTTGATAGGTAGCTCTAGCGGCATCGTGCAAGAACCAACCGATGAAGATAAGCCACAGGCCGTTCAACCATAAGTGGGCCACAAAAACAATCACTATGCCACCAGCGACAAAGGCATAAGCTATACCTTGTCCTACCTTGGTAGCGAGGCGTGTTGCCCGGTGGTAATTACCTGTTCTCCGCCATATAATGGCACGAAATACTCTGCCTCCATCCAAAGGGAAGCCAGGAATTAGGTTGAATAGAGCTAAGATCACATTGATTATAGCTAGCCACTGCATTAAGTCGGCTATTAGGGTTTGTTCAGCTTGTGCTAGCAGAATGGACAACCCGTAAAAGATGCCAGCCATAGCCAAGCTGGCTAACGGACCAACTACGGCTATCAAAAGCTCTGTGTTAGGGCGGGTTGCCTCTTTAGTTATCTGAGAAATGCCACCGAAGACAAAGAGAGTAATTTCTTTCACCGGGATGCCATTGCGAATAGCAAGGATACTGTGAGCTAACTCGTGGATAATTATGGAAGCGAAGAAAAGGATACTGGTTAATATGCCGAAAGCTATTCGTTCCACGGTAGGATAATCGCCAGGGAAGTAAAGCACTAACGAGGCGGTTACTAGGGCGAAGATAATGAACCAGGTGTAATGGAGCCGTAGTGGGATGCCAAAAATTTTACCTAGGCTTATGCTACCTTTCATTGCTTATCTTGTGGTATAGCGTGGCCTATAAACTTATAAGCCAGTTTGGCCAATAGAAAAGCGCAAGAAGCTGGATCCTCTTGTGGGCAGAACTCCATTAAATCGAAGCCAACTATGTGCTTATGAAGAGCTACTAACCTCAGCAGATTTAAGACTTGCTGCCATTGCATGCCCCCAGGTTCAGGAGTGCCCACTGCTGGCATAATCGAGGGGTCAAAGACGTCCACATCTATGGTTAGATAAACGTTTTCGCTGAGTGTGGCTGCTATTTGCTCTGCGGAAGCTACACTTGATGCCAATGCAGAGATGTAAAAAGGTGTCATCTTGTGCTGGTTTAAGAATTGTTTCTCTCCCCAGTTAAGACTGTGCACCCCACCTTGAACAATGGGGCAAAGCTCGAAGATGCGACGCATAACACAAGCCTGGCTATATTTGGTTCCTAGATACTTATGGCGAAGGTCGGCATGAGCATCCAGTTGCAGCACACAAAGCTCAGAGAATGTTTCCTTGAAAGCCTGGACTGCTCCTAAAGAGAGCGAGTATTCCCCACCTAACATTACCACAAATTTCCTCTTTTGTATTAATCCCCTGGTTATTTGATAGACCCTATCTATCATATCTTTGGGGCTGCTCATCACAGGCTCTACTTCTGGCAGAGTATGAATGCCAACTTTATATATCTCGCGGTTTAGCTCTAAGTCATAAAGTTCCAGGTATTGTGAGGCATCAATGATAGCTTGTGAGCCATGAAAGGTATGGATGCTGATATGGCTCTCAGCAATAAAAACAAATCCGGATATTCCCCCAATCCGCTGGTTTTAATCCGCTGTATTTAATCAAATGGGGTGATGAAATTCTTGTCATTCTGAGGGAGAGAAGCGACCCAAGAATCTCCTCTTCACGGAGCCTGCCCTGAGCACTAAGAGATTCTTCGCTATGCTCAGAATGACACCAAGCGAAGGGTTCAGAGTTTCGGCTCATCAGGACAAACTCCGTGATGCAGCCATCAATTAGCATTTGATTGCCGAAATACCTAAGTATTTTTCTACTATTGCCATGGCACAATATTTGCCACACATGCTGCAAGTTTTTCCTGCTGTGGGAATCTTACTATGAATTCGCTTTGAAAGCTCTGGATCCAAGGACAATTCAGTTTGAGTGGCCCAATCAAGATCCTTGCGAGCCCGGGACATTCTTTCATCCCACTCCTTGGCTCCCTTTACCCCCTTAACAATGTCACCAGCATGAGCAGCTATGCGAGAGGCTATCACTCCTTGCTTTACATCTTCTATATTGGGAAGGGAAAGGTGTTCCGTGGGAGTGACGTAGCACAAGAAATCTGCCCCAGCGGCAGCAGCAATGGCACCTCCGATAGCACCAGTAATGTGGTCGTAGCCAGCACCTATATCAGTTACCAGCGGCCCCAGGACATAGAAAGGCGCTCCCTGGCACAAGCTTTTTTCTAATTGAACATTGCTGGCTACTTGATCCAGGGGTAAATGTCCTGGCCCTTCGACAAAAACTTGAATTTCAGCTTCCCTAGCGCGCTTTACTAATTCACCTTGGATGATTAACTCCTCGATTTGAGCCCTATCGGTGGCATCGGCGATACTTCCTGGGCGCAAGCTATCTCCCAAGCTTAAGGCAAAATCATATTTATGGGCTAAATCTAACAAGCGGTCATAATATTGATATAGAGGATTTTCTTCCTCGTTATGTAGCATCCAGCCGGTGAGGAAGGCGCCTCCTCGAGAAACTATATCAGTTGTTCTACCTTGGTTTTTTAGCCGTGCTATGGATGCCCGAGTTACACCACAATGAATGGTCATGAAATCAACGCCATCTCTAGCTTGCTCCTCAACCACGTCAAAGATCTCGTCAACAGTCATGTTCAGGATAGCTCCGTGCTTCTCAATAGCCTCAATCCCAGCTTGATAAATGGGCACAGTTCCCACGGGCAAGGAGCTAGCGTTGATGATGGCTCTCCTGATGGCTGAAATATCACCCCCGGTGCTCAAATCCATAACTGTGTCACTGCCAGAATCAATGGCGGCTTGTAATTTTTTAAGTTCTGTGTCTAAATCAAAAAAGTCCGATGATGTACCTATATTGGCATTAACTTTAGTCCTTAGTCCCTTGCCGATGCCACAGGGGACTAGGTTTGCATGATTAGGATTGGCTGGAATTACGATTGAGCCCTCAATCAAGCCTTGAAGAACAAAATCTGGTTGTACCCCTTCCTGTTCAGCTACATGTTTTACTTGGGGTGAAACAATGCCCTTTCGAGCTAGTTCTAGTTGAGTCATCTTGCTACATACCTCTATATTAAATTAAGTTTAGATGGCAAATTTAACATGGGACGATTCTGAATGCAAGTCTGAAAAGCTTGAATAAGCTAGCTAAATAGCTACCAAGAGCAGGGCCTTTAATTGTTGAGATACCTTACATCGTTTCGGGGGCTGTCATGCCCATGAGGTGAAGGGTCTTGGCTAGGACAATCTGAGTTGCCCTGACCAATTTGAGCCGAGCTTTGGTTAATGCTTCATCTTGGGAAACTACCCGGCACTGTTTGTAGAAGCTATGGAAGGCAGTGGCCAAATCCTGGGCATAGTAAGGCAAATGGTGAGGCTCGAGAGTATTTACTATCTCCTCTATTACTTCGGGTAGGAGGATTAAGCGGCGAATTAAGATTAGCTCTGGCTCAGTAGTAAGCAGGGAAACATCACCTTGGCGGTAATCAATTCCCTTTTGGTTGGCTAAGCGAAGGATACTGGCAATCCTGGCATGGGCATATTGAACATAATAGACAGGGTTATCTAGTGACTGTTTCTTAGCTAGCTCTAGGTCGAAGTCCATCTGGCTATCAGCGGAGCGAGAAAGGAAGAAAAAGCGGCAGGCATCTGCCCCTACCTCCTCTACTACCTCTCGCAGGGTAATAATATCGCCACTGCGCTTGGATACTCTGATTATTTCCTCCCCACGCCGTAAGGTAACTAACTGACAGATTATTACTTTGAGCTGTTCAGGGACCTTTCCCAGGGCTTTCATTACCGCCTTCATACGGGGCACATGCCCTTGGTGATCAGCACCCCAGATATCAATCACGGTGTCAAATTTTCGCTCTATGAATTTGTTGTAATGGTAGGCAATATCGGAGGCAAAATAAGTAGGGGAGCCATCACTGCGCACTAGCACGTTATCTTTATCCTCACCTAGGGCACTCGATTCAAACCAGATGGCATTATCCCTTTTAGTTACATAGCCTTCTCTTTGTAATAACTCCATAGCTCGGTGGTATTGCTTATTGTGATAAAGGCTTTTTTCGCTAAACCAAGCGTCGAACTCCACGCCTAAAAGCTCAAGGTCAGACCTTATCCACTCAATAATCTTACCTTGTCCAATTTCGCCTATTTCTTGAATAAGTTCTTTCCCCTCAAGCCTGCTCTCCGCTATTTTACAAATTGCCTTCTCTTTTCCCCCTTGCTCAGTAATAATTTCCCTTGCCAGTTCTATCATATAGTCACCGAGGTAGCCATCTTTTGGCATCTCAGCAGAGATTTCCAAAAGCTGCAGATAGCGAGCATGGAGAGAGCGGTTGAAAGCATCTATCTGGCTACCGGCGTCGTTGATATAGTATTCCTTTTCCACATAATAGCCAGCAGCAGTGAGAACGTTGGCTAAAGTACTACCTAAGACAGCACCACGACCATGACCTACGTGAAGAGGCCCGGTGGGATTGACGCTAACGAACTCAATTTGAGTGTGACTGCCTTTGCCTAGAGTAAGGTTACCGTATGACTCACCAGCAGCCGAAACAAATTCTACTTGTTTGGCTAGCCAATCATCTCGCAGGGTGAAATTAATAAAGCCCGGTGGAGCAATGGCAAACTTATCAATTTCCGGAGGGAGCGATATATGCTTAGCTATTTTCTCGGCTATAACCAGAGGGGGCTCTTTGGCTGTTCGAGCTAGCTTTAGGGGAAGTCCCGAGGCGAAATCTCCGTGCTCGGGATTCTGGGGGTGCTCTATAACTACTTCGGGCAGCGTTACAGCAACGAGACTGCCCTCTCGTTGTGCCTCAGTTACAGCCTGCTGCAAACAAGTGGCTAACCTTTTCTTAACCATAGAGATTGCTTTTCACCCTCACCTTCATCCTCTCCCGTCAAGGGAGAGGAAAGTTTGCTCATAGCTAACACTTTATTAGCTCCATTCAGCGCTTTTAGACCACACTTGAGATAATTGCTGTCTTAGAAGGCGATGTTCGGGTTTTCCCAAATTACTGTCACTTTGAAAAAGGGCTATTGCCTCCTGCCGAGCCAGCTCTAGGAGGCGTAAATTTGATAGTTTAGCTATTTTAAGGTCAGGTAGGCCACTTTGGTGTGTGCCAAAAAATTCCCCCGGCCCCCTTAGCTCTAGGTCCTTCTCGGCTAAAGCAAAACCATCGTGAGTTTTCTCCATTAGCTGAAGGCGGTCTCTTGCTTCAGGTGTGGCTGCTTCGCTTCGCTCGCAATGATAGGAAGGGATAAGTAGGCAATAAGCTTGCTCTTTACCCCGCCCCACTCGCCCTCTAAATTGGTGGAGCTGTGATAGCCCGAAGCGCTCAGCGCCTTCCACTAACATTACCGTGGCGTTGGGTATATCAATGCCCACTTCTACCACCGACGTTGACACTAGAATATCAAGTATACCTTCTCGAAAACGGCGCATTACTTTTTCTTTATCACCAGGTGGCATTCGACCATGGAGTAATCCCAATTTTAAATCTGGGAAAATTTCTCTAGATAGATACGCGTATTCACTTGTAGCGGCTTTTGCCTCGAGTATTTCTGATTCTTCAATCAGAGGACAAATAATGAAAGCTTGCTTACCATTACTGACCTGGCGACGGAGGAAGCTATAAGCTTTTTCCGTGTACTGGGGCTCAAGGAATCTTGTTTTCACTTCCTGTCGTCCCGGAGGCAGCTCGTCAATAACTGAGAGGTCGAGGTCACCGTAAAGTGTCAGTGCCATAGTTCGTGGGATAGGGGTGGCGGTCATAACCAATATATGAGGGTTAAAGCCTTTTTGACGCAATGCAGAACGTTGTAAAACACCGAATCTTTGTTGCTCATCTGTTACTGCTAACCCTAGCTGGTAAAATTCTACCTCTTTTTGGATAAGGGCATGGGTGCCAATGACAATATCAATTTCACCCTGCTTAATTTTACGATGTAAATCCTCCTTCACGCTATCTTTAAGGCTGCCGATGAGCAAAGCGATAGTAAGTGGCTGGGAGAGAAACCCTATATAGCATTCAACATTATTGCCTATTTTCTCTTTCTGCGTGCTAGCGTTAGACAAATAATCACAGATATTGCTGAAATGCTGTTCAGCCAGCACTTCAGTGGGCGCCATCAACGCTCCTTGGTAGCTGTTGGCCGCTGCCATTAATAAAGCCAAAGTAGCAATCACGGTCTTGCCACTCCCTACTTCGCCTTGAAGAAGGCGTGACATAGCTCTGGGTTGCTTAAGGTCAGCTAAAATTTCCCATAGTACTCGCTCCTGAGCTCGGGTCAAAGTGAAGGGTAAACAATGTAAGAATCCGTCAATAACCTCCTGATATATATTAAAGGCATGGCCTGGCTGGCTTTCTTGCCAATCCCGCTTTCTTGCCAGCACGCCTAATTGAAGTAAGAATAGCTCATCAAAGGCTACCCGCTCCTTTGCCCTCCCCGCTATTAAGTGGCCATCCGGATAGTGGATTTGAGCAATCGCTTCAGGGAGATCTAGTAGTTGGCAGCGGTTTTTTATCTCCAAGGGTAAGAAATCGCTTACTTGCCATGCCCAACCATCAATGACTTCTTTTGTCCATTTCCTCACTTGCCGGGGATACAAGCCTTGAGTAAGAGGATAAATGGGGACCAAACGGCCAGTGTGGATCAGGTCTTTATTCTCAAGCAATTCCCATTCAGGAGACGCGAAGACTTTTTGACCCTTGAATAAACTGACTGTGCCGCTAATTACTACCTTGGCGTTGGTGAGAAATCTTTTAGCCAGATAAGGTTGGTTGAACCAGACTACTCTGATGTTCCCAGTCTCATCGCCCACTATTGCCTCAGTGCCTTGCCGATTACCAAAAGTAGCTATCCTGGCCTGCCATATTGTAGCTACAATAGTTTGCTCCTCACCCTCCTTAAGTTCAGAGATAGGTTTCCTCTGGCTGTAATCGACATACCTCCGGGGGAAAAAATAAAGTAAATCATGCATTGTTCTCACATCTAGCTTGGCAAATTTAGTGGCTACGCGGGGTGTAATGCCCTTGATAATAGTTATAGGGGAATTTAATCCTTCGCTTCTTTTCCCAGGGCGTGACGTAACTGTTACCCTCACCTTATTCCTCTCCCTTGAAGGGAGAGGTGAGGTGAGGGTGCCTTGCTTTACTTCTTCCAGCTTGCTTAGCCAGTCGAAGAGACGCATTACACATTTCTTACGCTCGTCTACATCACAGGAGCCGTAATTGGAGTTAGCTAAATTGAGCTCATCGAATTCAGCTAAAAGTTGCCGGTTATTTACGCTTTGTCTGATTTGTCCTGCCTGTTTGTGAAGATATTTATCCAAACCGCCGATTACTGCTTTATCGGTATATCCTTGCTTACGCTCTAACTCAAGGATTTTTCTTAGTGAATCGGTAGTTATCACTTTGCGAAGGCGTCACTTAATTATGCTAAGGTTACAGCACTTATAGAATATCACATTTGTCTCTTTAGCTAATTTGGTGAAAAGCTCAGCAAGAACCTCAGGGCCTGGAGCCGAAGTAGTGGGGATAATCTTGCATTTTTCTAGCCTATAATAGAATTCCTCTGTGCTTAGATCAACATTATCGCGGTAAGCCTCGCTACCAAAATTGACATACAACGGCACCATTGTAATCCCAAACTTCTGAGCTAGTTGAGGAGTAATATTAAAGAGGCTATCAGTTACAACTCTAACCATTATTCTCTGCCCCTGAAAAACAAAACTCTTCAGGGGCCCCGAGGTTATTCCAGCGAGATTATATAATTATAATGTGGTTGCCCACCCTGGACCACTTCAACCTCAAGGTGATATTCCTCCCGGATTTTCTGGGCTATATCCTCCGCTTCAATGGCTTGAGCTTCAGCAGCGTAATAAATAGTTAGCATTTCTGTGTTTTCAATATTGGCTTTCGTTAGAGCTTGAAAAATAACATCTAATATATTATTGCCCCCAGCTATTAAATCCTCATCATTTAGAATAGCAATAGGTTGCCCCTTCTTTATTTCTTGGCCGTTCATCCGTGTCTTACGCACTGCTTTAGTAACTCCTATGGTCTTTACTGCGGTCATCGCCTCTTCCATAGCTCGAGTATTTTCCTCTAAGTCCATGTCATAACTAAAGGCGAGGGATGCAGCTATGCCTTGGGGGATAGTCCTGGTAGGGATTACCTTCACACTCTTTGAAGTTAAAGACTCAACCTGCGAAGCTGTGTGGATGATATTCTTGTTATTGGGCAATAGAATAATATTGTCCGAGGGTGCTGCTTCTACAGCCTTCAATAACTCGCGAACGCTGGGATTCATTGTTTGACCGCCAGGAACAATAATTGTAGCCCCTAGGCTATTAAACACCTCAAAAAAGCCATCTCCAGCGGCGATTGTTACTATAGCGATGTCGACCCTGGGCATTCTTTCTTTTTGTATCTTAATAAATTCTGCATATTGATCATCCATATTGTTGACCTTTACCTGATGTAGTGTGCCTAAGTGGGTAGCATAATCAAGAATTTCACCGAGCTTAAAGCTGTGGATATGAATTCTAACCATGGAGCAGTTGCCAGCAACAATTAGGGATTGCCCTTTCTTCTTTAACTTTTTCTTGATCTTGCTCACATTAAGTTTTTGCCCCTCCAGTAGAAACTCGAGGCAATATCCATAAGGCACTTCTACCTCAGCTGTTGGAGCCATTTTAGAAGCTAGGGGTAAGTTAGCAGAGACTAGCTGAGGTTTCCGGCCTTTCATTTTATCGGTTTCTCCTTTAAGGAAGTGCCGGGCACCATCGAGCAATACATATAAACCTTGCCCCCCGGCATCTACTACACCAGCTTCACGTAATACTGGTAGCAAGTCAGGTGTCCGAGCCACTGAATCCCTAGCTGCCTCTGTGGCAGTTTCTACTACGGAAAGCAAGTTTTCAGAATCGGTTTTGGCGGCTATATCGGCCGCGTTAGCGGCATCTTTAAGCACCGTCAGTATAGTTCCTTCTACCGGGTGCATGATTCCTTCGTAAGCAACTTGCGATGCTTCAGCTAGGGCCTTGGCAAAATCTTTGCCATTGAAGGATTTCTTGTCTTCCAATCCCTTGGCCAAGCCACGCAGGAATTGGGACAGGATAACTCCTGAATTACCTCGTGCTCCCATTAAAGCACCATAAGCCATTGATTTGGCTACTGAAGAAGCATCGCTATCTGTGTTCTGTTTTGCCTCTTGCATAGCAGAGTGCATAGTAAGCAACATGTTGGTTCCTGTATCCCCATCGGGGACCGGGAAAACATTTATAGCGTTGATTTCAGGAACACATTTCTCAATCCAGGTTGTACCTAGGGCAAACATCCTTCTCAATATCTTGCCATCAGCTAATTTAGTTCCCATTTCTCTTCGCTTACCTTGGTACAATTGCTGCTATGACTTTAGTATGATAGCATTACTATAATACCCCAGGTATCATTTATAGTAAAGGGGGTTAAAAGAATTTTCCCATGAAGTGCGATATTTGTGGCAAAAGAGTTCAATTTGGACAGAGTGTAAGTCATTCTAAAAAGAGTACTAAACGGAAGTGGTTACCCAATATTCATAGGGTTACAATTGTTGTGGGTGGGAAGAAGCAGAAAGTTAATATTTGCACCAGGTGTCTGCGTAGCCAATACAAAGCAGCCCATTAGCTTATTGCTTCCCTGATTTTTTGTAATGCTTGGCTCATTCCTTCTTTAGCATTAAACACACTTGTGCCGACAACTAGAACTCTACCACCAGCCTTAACTATGCTAGATGCATTGTTAATGGTAATACCTCCATCAACTTCGAGCTCGGCATCCACCTTTTTGCTATCAAGCATCCGGCGCAAGCGATTTATCTTTTCTAGTGTTTCAGGGATGAAAGCTTGTCCGCCGAAACCAGGGTTAACGCTCATGATAAGAATCAAATCAACCTGAGGCATAATCTCGTCTACCATGCTTAAAGAGCTCGCTGGATTTAAAGCCACCCCGGCTTTTACCCCAAGTTCCTTTATTACTTGAATCGTTCGGTGGAGATGAGGGCAAGCTTCCGCATGCACGGTAATGATATCAGCGCCAGAATCGACAAAGTGGGAAATATGCCACTCAGGCTGTTCTATCATCAAGTGGACATCTAAAGGCAAGTGTGTCCAGCTACGAAGGGAAGCCACTACTGGAGCCCCGATAGTGATATTGGGCACGAAATGTCCATCCATGACATCAATATGAATATAGTCAGCCCCTGCTTTAGTAGCCTCAGCTACTTGTTCCCCAAGGCGAGCAAAATCAGCGGAAAGGATTGATGGTGCTAGCTTAATTTTGTCCTGCATTTTTTACTCCTCTGAGGGAGATTCTGAATGGAACGAAGTGGAATGAAGAATCTCCCTTGCTCTGGTTAATGCTGCTTCTACCTGTTGGGGGGAAGTACCGCCGACAATATTTCGAGCCGCCACAGATGATTCTAAGGTTATATTATATACATCTTCACTGAAAAGAGGGGAAAAATTGCGATATTCACTTAAGCTAAGCTCATGGAAGCCTTTGTCTTTGTTAACGGCGTATTCGTTAAGTTTAGCCACCGCACTATGTGCTTCCCTAAATGGTATGCCTTTCCTCACCAGATAGTCAGCTAAATCGGTAGCCAAAATGTAATCCTTTTTAATAGCGTCACGAACACGCTTTACATTGACCTTGATTGTTTTTAGCATTTCAGCAAATACTCTTAGAGTAGAGTGTAACGTATCCACAGTATCAAAAAGCCCTTCCTTATCCTCTTGCGTATCCCGGTTGTAGGCTAAAGGCAGAGCTTTCATGGTGGTTAGGATAGCCATTAGATGGCCATATACCCGGCCGGTTTTACCTCTGGCTAGCTCCGCTACATCGGGGTTTTTCTTCTGCGGCATGATGCTACTGCCTGTGGTAAAGGTTTCGTCAATTTCTATAAAGCCAAACTCGATGGATGACCATAAGATAAGCTCCTCAGCTAGGCGCGAAAGGTGCATCATAGTAAGAGCAGCCGATGCCTCAAATTCTATTACGAAGTCTTTATCAGAAACAGCGTCAAGGCTGTTAGTGCTTACCTTGCTAAAACCTAGTTCTCGGGCGACAAATTCCCGGTCTATAGGATAAGAAACGCCAGCCAAAGCGCCGCTACCTAGAGGTAAGACGTCAGAGCGTTTGAAACAATCACGGAACCTCTCCTTATCCCGTTGAAACATTTCAAAATAAGCCAACAGATGGTGAGCGAGAAGCACTGGCTGAGCTTGCTGCAAATGGGTATAGCCAGGCATGATGACAGCTTTATTTGCCTCAGCTAGTTCCACTAGCGAACGCTGCAGGGTTTTCAACTCATCAATGGTCTTCAAAATTTCCTCTTTAATAAAGAGGCGCAGATCTAAAGCTATTTGGTCATTTCGGGAGCGAGCGGTGTGGAGTTTCCCAGCCACATCTCCAATCTCCTCAAAGAGCCTTGCCTCGATATTCATATGTATGTCTTCAAATTCGGTCTTAAACGAGAATTTTCCTTGCTCAATTTCAGCCCGAATAGAAGTAAGTCCAGCAATTATACTTTCAGCATCATTTTCAGTTATTATCCCTTGCTTTGCTAGCATCTTAACATGAGCGATACTTCCTTCGATGTCATGACGATATAAGCGTTGGTCAAAAGGAATAGAAGCGACATAATCTTGCGCCAGTTTATCAGCTTCTTTCCGAAAACGATGGCGTAAGTAATTCATCTAAATCTGCCTCAAGTATCAAAGTGAAATCTTGATACTTTCTTTCCTTATTTGTCAACCAGGTTTCACTAAGATTGCTTTAGCAACTTCGTTTTTGTCATTCTGAGCCCTGTGGGCGAAGAATCTCTTATAGACTCTTCGCTTTGCTCAGAGTGACAATTTACTGTTAATAAACACTCTCTTTCACTAAATAAGCGGTTTTCATTGGTTAGGAAAAAGGTAATTTTTGTTGAATTAAGCCTCAGCATGGAAAACCAGTAGGCGATGTTGTATTTATAGAGGGAACAGAAAGTGCCGTTTTCAGATTCTGGGTCTCAGATATCATTGCACACTACCTGTTATCTATAACCTCTTTGTTATGGCTCTTTGGTGAGTAGCTAATTATAAAAAGCAGCCTTATGCTCAAATACTTATATCTCTCCAGTTCGTTTGGATTAGTGCTGAGTGGTGTCACATTTGGATTCGTCGACTGGGAGAGAGCTTGATTATCTCACCCACCCCTTTTACATTCATACTCGCCTGTCAGAAACTCGTGGCTAATGCCATTCTGGATTGTTATTTCATCACCCACTACTGTTATCGTGGAGTGCCCTACGGTGACATCGCCGTATATATCATCAAAGTACTCCCAGCCCTTAGGCCAAAGGCCTTCCTCTGAGGGCCTTGATTTCCCATCGATAACACTATCACCATCCCAATCACAAAAGCGGATATAATTCACTCGTTCGCTATCCCGATAGTACTCAATTTCGGCGACGAGGCCGCTTGGACTTAGCGATTCAACAGTGATCTTTATAGTTTGGGTATATGTACCTGCACTGCATCCCGAGAATAGAATTACCACTGTAGTTAATACCGAAGCTACAATTACCAAAGCATGTAGTTTCCCTTTCCATATGCCATTCTTTATCATGTTAGGCTTTCTTTCCATTTGAAAATTCTCCTGAGATTCTTCGCTCCACATTGGAACAGCAGTCTCACTGCTTGCGGTAATCTCTGCAACGCTTGTAAGGTATGCTGCGCCCAGAGTTGCCATTATTCTACCACATGGTTCCGGCTTCTTGAAAGAGGATCTCCTGTTTGCACATTGTTGGTTTCGGCTTTTGTTCACGAATTATCACCATTATAAGCTTTCACTATGAGCGGTTACTGGATCCAGCTAAACAATATGAGGGTTTATTGGGAATGCCCAGGCTTCCCTAACCAGCTAGTGAAATATTCTCCAGACAACCACGCAGACTCTGGCTGATAGTGAGAGTAGTTTTCACCGAGCACGGTTTTGCTCTATAAGGATGGATGTGTTATTGTGTTGCTTATACTGGCTTCAGGTTCGTTCAATAATCTATGTGAGATGGAAGCCAGCGAGTAGTGTAACCATGTCAGCTATGGTTTAGAAAGGTTGGGTAGAATAGATTGAGTTCATTTGATCAGAGGAAATGGCAACGCTGGTTTTCCAAGATCGGAGGCGAGGAACCTGTACGACCTGCCCGGCGCGGAGGCGCCCCCAAGGCAATCATAATCATAGCCGTTGTCTTGGCTTTATTCATTGTCTTGGGTATAGCAAAGGGGTTCTACACTGACTGGTTATGGTTTAGCAGCCTGGGTTATGGCAGTGTCTATACCACTATCTTGAGAACCAGAATATTGCTCTTCTTCTCCGCGGCTATCATCTTTTGCATCTTGCTTTTAGGGAACCTAGTCCTGGCTACGCGCCTGGCACCCAAGACTGAAGCACATTTCTGGCCTTGGGCCATAGTACGTCGACTACAACAGATCCTCAAGTTAGGTGTTATCTTGGGAACAGCACTGCTCAGTATAATATTTGGACTGGTGGCCCAGGGCAACTGGCTGGTGGTGCTGCGGTTTTTCAGCAGGCAGCCATTTGGCATCACTGACCCAATCTTCCATAAGGAGATTGGCTTCTACGTCTTCTCGTTGCCTTTCCTTAACATGCTGCGAAGTTGGGTCCTGGGCGCGCTGATAATCACCCTTCTTGGCAGTGCTGGAGTATATCTTCTGAGCTATGCGGCGCAGCGGCTTAAGTTCGACTTTGCCAGGCCGGTGCTAGCCCATGTTGGTGGACTGGCCATGGCCATACTTGGCCTTTTCGCCTGGGGTTACTGGCTTGGCATCTGGGAGTTAGTCTTCTCCGGACGAGGAGTGGTCTTCGGCGCCAGCTATGCTGATATGCATGCCAAACTTCCAGCGCAGTGGATACTCTTGGTAGTGGTGCTCGTGGTCATGGGAGTCATGCTGGTTTCTATATTGAAACACAAATTTCACTGGCCTCTCTACGCCATTGGGGGATGGATAGCAGCAGCCATCATCGCTGGAGGGATATTCCCCGCCGTGGTACAGCGTCTTCAAGTGGAGCCCAACGAGCTGGCCCGCGAGAGGCCCTACATCGAGTACAATATCCAATCCACCAGAGAGGCCTTCGCCCTGAGCCGGATTGAGGAGGAGCCCTTTCCTGCGGAGGGAACTCCGAGTTACCAGGATATAGTCCAAAATGAGGTAACCATCAACAACATCCGGCTCTGGGACCCACGCCCGCTAAAGGACACCTATAACCAGATCCAGGCTATCCGCCTCTACTATGACTTCCATGATGTTGATATCGACCGCTATATCATTGATGGCGAGTACCGGCAGGTCATGCTATCGGTTCGGGAATTATCGGCGGAGAAATTGGCCGAAGAGGCACAGACCTGGGTCAACCGCCGGCTACAGTTCACCCATGGCTACGGTCTTGCCCTGAGTCCGGTAAATGAGGTCACTGCTGAGGGGCTGCCGGTATTGCTGGTAAAGGATATCCCCCCTGTTGGTGACTTCAATATAGAGCGTCCTGAGATATACTTTGGGGAAAAGACTGATAATTACGTGATTGTGAAAACAAATACCCAGGAATTTGACTATCCTATGGGCGATGAGAATGTCTACGGTCACTATGAAGGGACAGGCGGAGTTAGCATCAGCAACTTCGTCCGCCGAGTGGCGTATGCCTGGCAATTTGCTGACTTTAATATCCTTATAAGTGGTGAATTAACTCCTGAGAGCAGTGTCCTCTATTATCGGAATATCAGAGAGAGGGTGAACCACCTGGCACCGTTTTTGCAACTGGACAATGATCCCTATCTAGTGATAATGGACGGGAGGTTATTCTGGATACAGGATGCCTATACCACCACTGAGCGCTATCCTTATTCTGAGCCGCATGGGAGTGGGCTAAACTATATTCGCAACAGCGTTAAAGCAGTTATTGATGCCTACAATGGCAGTGTAACCTTCTATATCACTGACCCAGAGGATGCTTTGATACGGACATACCAGGCTATCTTCCCCGAGCTCTTTGTCCCCGCTGAACAGGCGCCCGAGTCCTTGCGAGCCCACTTCCGTTATCCCGAAGATATGTTCAATATTCAGGCCTCGGTATACCAAAGCTACCATATGAGAGATGCCCGGGTATTCTACAATAAGGAGGACCTATGGGCTGTGCCCAAAGAGGTCTATTTCGGCAAAGAACAGCCTATGGATTCCTACTACATCATCATGCGCCTGCCAGATGAGGAGAGGGAGGAGTTCCTGCTGATGTTGCCCTTCACCCCGGTGAACAAGAATAATACCATTGGCTGGCTGGCTGCCCGCTCTGATGGAGAAAACTACGGGAAGCTGCTTGCCTACCTTTTCCCCAAGGAGCGGCTGGTGTATGGTCCTAGCCAGATCGAGAACCGAATCCAGCAGGATACCGTCATCACTGAGCAGCTTGCCCTGTGGGGTCGCGGTGGTTCTCGGGTTATCCGCGGCAACCTGCTGCTGATTCCTTTAGGAAAGTCCATCCTGTATGTGGAGCCAGTCTTCCTCCAGGCGGAGGGCGGTGGGCTGCCACAGCTAAAGCGAGTTATTGTAGTTGCCGGCGACCAGATAGCTATGGAGCCCACGTTGGAGGAAAGCCTTGCCGTTATCTTTGGTACGGAGGCGATACCGCCTGAGGAACCTGAGGTTGAGCCACCGACTCCGGGAGAGCCAGAGGAAGCGCTAAGCGCGGAGATAGCCAGTCTAATTGAAGAGGCTCAACAGCATTATGACAGGGCTCAGCAGTACCTCAAAGCAGGTGATTGGACTGGCTACGGGGAAGAACTGGATGCCCTGAAGGCAGTGCTGGATCAACTGGCGGAACTTATTGCTGAAGAGACAGGATAGACCGTTGGTTCGACAATCTGGCTTTTTGTGCCTTTCTTCCTCAGTTTATTTTGCCGGTACAGCCTCAAGGGCACTAGGATACTAGACTAGCCTCAAGCCTATTGAGGGAACTTGTGTGGTCTCGGCATACTATTGAACTCCTGGAAGAAACTTTCGCTCAACCTGGCTTTGTCAGGCTTGTCGGACATCAGTAAATCAGCAATTCTATTATGCTATCTCACGAATTTATCAACTATTCCTGCCTGTCCTGAATGCCCTGCCCGGGAATTTCAATATGGCTTTATTCTTTGTCTAAATCTGCCTCAAGCGTTGAGGTGAAATTTTGATATTTGTTCCTCTTCGCGTTTGAAAGAATAAGTCGCAGCTTTTGAAAGAGGAACTTTAACTCTTTCATGGATAGCAGGGTTAGTGATTCGATGAAAGGTGCAAGTATACTGCTCACCCATATGAGATATGTTGGAAGTCATAGATTGGGCGCGCAGTACTACGAGTTGTCTTGCTTATTCCGCTGGAGGCGTACCCGGTAGCCTTCCATCAATAAGTGGAACGACACATATCAAGCGAAGAAGGTCTTCACCCGTGTTAGCGAAAGAATGGTGTTCATTAGGAACAACCAAGACGACATCCCCCTCGCTCAGCCGCCTTTCAGTTTCTGCGCTTCTAACTACGCCCCACCCAGAGAGTACAAAGACCTCATGTTCCCAAGCATGGGAATGGTAAGGGGTGGAACTTTGTGGTTGTATTTCAAAGACGCGCATAGCGAAATTCGACACTCCCTCAGCAGGTCCGGCAACAATGCGCATAATCACTCCTGGTACAGCTTCCTTGCCCTCGACCTCACGATAGTTCTGGACTTTCACTTCTGCCTCCTTGTAGGAGAGACCTGCCTAGATAGGCCAATCTCCTGCTAATTATCCAATTATAATGCCTAGCGTGTCAAGGTATCTTAGTGGCACATCCTGCGCTCAACAGGAACTTTACCTTGCCCCAGCTAATTTCGCATTCGCTGAACAGAGCAAGATGCCCAATTGTGGACAAAATGGCTGATTGTTACACATCTCAAGGATATAGATCATGACCAGCAGTTTAGTTTCTTCTTTGTCTTACTCTGCTACCGAACCAGCCGCCTCTCTTGTTACCATAGGAGCCCCTTGCCTCTGTTCTTAGAAAGAGCGAGGGCCTGAATAACATCAATCGTCCTATCCCTTAGTGATTTTCCATTGAGGGCAGTGATTGCGGCTTGACCTTCAGACTGTGATGGCATTTCAACAAATCCATACCCCCTAGATTGGCCACTACCAATATGCTTGTCGTTCATGACACTTGCAGATATCACTTCTCCGAAAGCGATGAATTCTCGTCGCAGTTCATCCTCAGTCAGCTCAAGCGATAAGTTACACACAAAGATATTCATATTGGCCCCCCTTTTGTGAAATGGGTTACCGCACGCCGATTTGTCACGAGTTTGTCAGTAACAGTGTACGGAGTTATGCAAATGCCAACGCGACTTTTAAGTATAGATAGCTACCGTATAGGTTAATATCTTCGCTGTCTTCCTCCCCCGGATCTACCACCTCTACCACCACCGTAGCCACCACCGTAGCCACCACCTCTCCTGTCACC
>JABUBO010000010.1_pt1 | contig 61166 bp, 65 predicted proteins | sample 7240361 | NCBI WGS metagenome assembly JABUBO01 (sample SAMN07256346, study PRJNA390944) | subsurface metagenome | isolation source: Methane hydrate marine sediment | place: Pacific Ocean: Eastern North Pacific, ODP site
GTGCAAAAATTTGCCCAAAATCTGCTCTTTGAATCCGCAGAAGCTCTTCCAAAGCTTTCTCTTTGGCTCTACCCTCTTCAGCAATTATTACTCTCCTAAAGTGGTCTATTCTATCGGGCTGGAAAAACATGTGCTCCGTTCTACAAAGCCCCACACCTTCGGCTCCAAGGTCTCTCGCTAGCTTCGCATCTTGGGGATTATCAGCGTTTGCCATGACCTTTAGCCTTTTAGCCAAATCCGTCCAAACCAAGAGTTCTTCCAGATCGCGACTAGGCCTTGGAGCGATAACAGGGAGTTTTCCCGAGAGAACCTCCCCTTCGGTTCCGTCCAAGGTAATGTAGTCCCCTTTTCTGAATATTCTATTCCCCACGACAAATTCCTCTCTCCCCTCATTAATGTTTATGCCACTTGCGCCCACTATACAACTTTTCCCCATACCTCGAGTCACCACTGCGGCGTGTGATGTTATTCCTCCCGTGGTGGTCAGTACCCCTATGGCAGCCCTTATTCCCGAGAAATCATCAGCCGAGGTTTTATTTCTAACTAGAATAAACTCATCACCACCTTCGCGGGCGAGCTGAGCCAGCTCCTCTGGATTAAATATTATCTTTCCTGAAGCAACCCCTGGGGAGGCGGGAAGACCCGTAGCAATGACTTCTTTTTCCACTGTAGGATCCAGAGTAGGATATAATAGTTGCTCTATATCCTCTGGAGCGATATAACGGAGAGCCTCCTTTTTGCTAATTAATTTTTCCCTCGCCATATCAATAGCAATTTTGATACCTGCTTGAGCTGTCCTTTTCCCCGCCCTCGTTTGTAAGATCCATAATTTTCCATCCTGGATAGTAAATTCAATATCCTGTAAATCTTTAAAGTGTCGTTCCAGTCTCTGAGAAATGTCAGAGAGCTCTTGGTAGCATTGAGGCATAATCTCTGCTAAATCGCTTATAGGTTTGGGGGTTCTAATCCCTGCTACTATATCCTCGCCTTGAGCATTGCACATAAATTCTCCAAAAAGCTTCCTTTCCCCTGTTGATGGATCTCGAGAGAAAACAACTCCAGCACCACTTTCAGTCCCCATGTTCCCGAAAACCATAGCTTGAATATTTGCTGCTGTCCCCCACTCTGAGGGAATATCGTTAGCCCCTCTATATGCTATGGCTCTGGGTGTATTCCAGGACTCGAAGACAGCCGAGATGGCCCCCCAAAGTTGCATATAAGGGTCGGAGGGACACTCTTTACCGCTAACTTCTTTTATTTCGCCTTTCATCCTTTCTAGTAGATTCTTGAGACCGTCAGTTGAGAGTTCAGTATCTAGTGTAAGGCCCTTCCTCTCCTTTTCATCCTCCAAGAGTTTCTCGAAGACCTCCCCTTGCATTCCCATCACTATTTTGCCATACATTTGGATAAATCTTCGGTAGCTGTCATAGGCAAATCTTTCGTTACTCGTACCTTTTGCTAAGCCGCGAATGGTATTTCCATTTAAGCCTATGTTGAGTATGGTGTCCATCATACCTGGCATGGATACTCTGGCACCCGACCTCACAGAAAGAAGTAGGGGATTTCCCTTATCGCCAAATTTCGCCCCGATAATTTTTTCTATTTTGGCCAAATTCTCATCTACTTGATGTTTTAATTCTTTGGGATAGCTCTTATTATTCTGAAAGTAAAAGTTACAGACCTCAGATGTAATGGTAAATCCGGGGGGAACTGGGATTCCCATCCTTGACATCTCGGCGAGATTAGCTCCCTTACCCCCTAAAATATCCTTTAGCTCTGCTTTTCCGTCCGCTGTGCCACCACCAAAAAAGTAAACGTATTTCGTTTCCATTTTTTATCCCCTCTTTTCAGTCTTTGATTTTAGACACCTTGTATATTGTAACACTTGCTGCTGCCAGAGAAGAGCAAAGTCCGTTTAATGGCAAGTCCTACGGAAACCACCATCTAGGGACGGCGAATCTTTTCTCGCAGTCTTGGCAATATATCTTTTGTCGCTTTGTATCCTTGGGATATAGCTTCCTCAGCTTTGTGAAATCCAAACGTTCCAATACGGCTAACATCGGGATTTATGACTATATCTGCGGATTTTGATGCTAATCTAACTTTCTCATATTGCATGGCGTGAAATGACTGCATCAAGACCTCAAATATATTTGGAGTTTTGGGGTCTAGCTTTCCCCTGCCGGTATAAATTTTTGTCTTGGCAGTGTGAGAAAGCTCGTCAAAAATCTTAATCTTATCCCTGTTCTGACGTACCAAACTATCAATCTTCTTCTTCACCACTAATAAGCGTGTGCTCGCAAGGTGCTTAGTTGGCTTTGTCTTGTCTTTCTTTTCTTCTCGTCTGCCGCGCTCTGCTGTTTTCTGGCTAATGGCAAGCACATTTACTGCTATAACCACCCCGGCTCCCATATTTCGAACAACATCTACAGGCATAGGATTGACTATCCCCCCGTCAATTAAGAATCTGCCTCCCCATTCTAGCGGGCAGAACATCACCGGTATGGAGATACTTGCTCTTAATGCCTCCAGCACTGAGCCTTCCATGATGACAACTTCCTCCATGCTTTCAACATCAGTAGCCACAACAGCAAGTGGTATTTCTAAATCTTTGAACTTTACCTCTCCAGTGAGGCAACTCAAAAAAGATGTAACTGTTTGCCCTCGAACGAAGCCTTTTCCCACCAATATCAAATGCAGATCAACCAGCTGAGCCAGTTTTTTCCAATCTATTCCTAGTGCTATCTCTTCTAATATACTTGCCTTTCTCTCTTTGGCATAGCAAGCGCCTACCATTGCTCCGGCACTTGTGCCAGCTATCATATCAATAGGAATTGATTCCGCCTCCAGGGCTTTCAATACTCCAATGTGAGCTAAGCCACGAGCGGCACCACCACTTAAGGCTAAGCCAATTTTTGGTCTCTCACGCATTGAAATCTCCCTTAATCTTTGAGTGCATAATCTACAGCAGCTTTGGCATGTATTGCCGTGGTATCAAAAAGAGGGACTGGGCAATCTTCTTGTTTTACTAAAAGAGGCAATTCTGTGCAGCCTAAAATAATTCCCCGAGCGCCATCATCAACAAGACCTTTCATAATTGCTTTAATCTGCTCTCTGGATGAGTCCTTTATCTCCCCTAAGCACAATTCCTTAAAAATTACATTGTGGACTACCTGGCGGTCAGCTTCGTTGGGAATTAAAACATCGAGAGCATACTTCTCTTTTAGACGCCCCTTATAAAAATCCTCCTCCATAGTAAATGCAGAACCTAAAAGGCCAACTTTCTTAAAACCGACCGGAATAATCCTCTCGGCAGTAACGTCAACGATATGCAGTAGGGGAATGTTTATATTTACGGCTACATCATCTGCCATTTTGTGCATTGTATTAGTGCAAATTAGAACAAAATCTGCGCTGCCGCTTTCTACTCTTTTAGCCGCCTCTATCATTAAATTTGTTGCCTCATCCCACTTTCCTTGGCGTTGAAGGTCTCCAATATCCGCAAAATCGAAGCTATACATCACGATTTTTGCCGAATGAAGCCCGCCCAATCTTTCTTTTACAGCTTCATTTATTATGCGATAATACTCTGCTGTCGACTCCCAGCTCATCCCTCCAATAAGCCCAATTGTTTTCATAGTGATTCTCCTTTGTCTCCTAACGGTGTCTAACATTTTACGTGTTTACGAGGTGCTGAAGACATTTGGGTAAGCGAACCGCAAACACGCTGTTATGTGCAGTCAAAATGATCATCGCATTTGTATGGCTTGTATCTATTTTCTTTTGCATAATCATTTATGACTTTCCAAGTTTTATTTATTAACTCACCAGTTTTCGCCATGATAAAAAAGGCAACTATGTTATCCGACAGGCATATAGGACCTCTTGTATTCATGCCTCTGCGAACCTTTTGTCCAATCTGCGCAAAGTAACTCTCTCGTTTTACTCTTGGGATATACTGATAGCCCAAAATTAGTGAGTTAGAGTCCATGCGAGTGTATAAAGCACTTAACTCACTATACTTCAAGTACTTATGACCATTTCCACTTCGCATACTCTTAACTTCAAATCCATTGTCTGGGTCGATTACTACTACCGATCTATTAAGGATAGAAGAGTCAATGCTATCAAAATATTGTTCCCTTCCTGCATTTGAAAAATATTCATCCTCTTTATAGGGGTGGTATTCTATATTTTTGCTTGACATGAAAGAGCGAAGATTCTTTATATTCCTATTTGATTCCTTTATGCAGCCCTTTAGAAAATTGTCTAACTCTCTTCGTCTGCTTCCATCATAGTCGGTCCGACTGCCGTGACCAGAGGGATCATGTTCTGTGAGCATTGGAATAAAAGTAAAGCACTTTAAGTTGTCTATTTTCTCAATTAAAGTAAGAACCAAGTCATACTTAAGAAAATCATTTTTATCACCGAAATACTGATTTTTCATTTCACTAAATTTCCTCTATTTTGATTAAGCCAAAATTGGCTGGCGGGCGCTCGCTGTAGGCGAGTCTTTTTCCAACTTTGGCGGAGAGGGTGGGATTCGAACCCACGGTCGCCAGAGGCGACACGCGCTCTCCAGGCGCGCCTGATAGGCCACTCCAGCACCTCTCCGCGGAGAGGGTGGGATTCGAACCCACGAGGCAATTGCTGCCCACCGCTTTTCGAGAGCGGCACCATCAACCACTCGGTCACCTCTCCTTAGCTGGAGTAATAATTATACCATATAGTTCATATCAGCCACGTGCTTTATAGCTCGCCCTTTATATAGTATGATTGTCTCATGCCACTAAGCGCTAGGAGCTATAACCTTTGATTTGGTTCAAGTTTGTTCTATGTCTGGCCATCATCCTATTTGCCGGAACTAAGCTAGCTCGGTATGGGGATGCTATTGCCGAGAAGACGGGCTTAGGACGAATATGGATAGGTCTGGTGCTTCTTGCTGCTATTACCACCATGCCTGAGTTGGTCACTAGTATGAGCTCAGTTGCTTTGGTTAGGCCCCCCTCCCCCGATTTAGCTTTGGGCACCCTTTTTGGAAGTTGCTTGTTCAATCTCTCTATCCTGGCTTTGCTAGATATTCTGCACCGCTCTACCCCGGTCTTGACCGAAGCAAGTCTGAGACATACAGCATCGGCTGGCTGTGGGATATTGCTTATTGCTATTGCCGCTGGGGGTATCCTTGCTGGTGCGCGCTTTCCTGGAATGGCTCTGGGACGAATGGGCGTACCAAGCATTATTATTCTTGTGGTGTATTTGGTAGGTATGAGACAAATGTTCCTCTCTGAACGTGGCCACCAATCGGCCACAGCGAAAGCTGATTCTCTCCAATATAAGGAGATCCCGGCAAAGACAGCATATCTCAGATTTGCATTGGCCGCGGCAGCAATTATTGCCGCTGGAATATGGCTGTCATTCATTGGTAATAAGATTGCCGAGACTACTGGTTGGGGGGCCAGTTTTGTTGGCAGTTTATTCCTAGCTATCGCTACCTCGGCACCCGAGCTGGTAGTTGCTACAACTGCCCTGCGTATTGGAGCTATAGATATGGCAGTCGCCGATGTATTAGGCGCTAATATGCTTGATATCACCGTCATTTTCCCGGTTGACGTTTTTTATAGCAAAGGATTTATTCTCTCCTCAGTATCGGGTAGTCACCTTATTACTGCTGTGGTGGTAGTGGTGATGAACCTTCTTGTTATTCTTGGGCTCAGGTTACGACAGAGGCGCAAGACTTTTATTGTCATTAGTTGGTATGCCCTGGCTTTAATCGGGCTTTATATCTTTGGCGCCTATGCCTTATTTACCTCAGGCACAAGCTTAGGGTAAACCCTTATTTAAATGATTACCCTTTTCTTGACTCAGCTTTCCACCGGGAATAATATACCAGTGATAATTACAGATGCCACCTCAGCGTTAGAAAAATCCCTAGGAAGAACCTATGATACATAAATGCCGCTACCTTATGTGGCTTATTTGGAAAAAGATTATTTACCGCCCGGTGTTATCGATCCTTCTCCTGCTAGTATTTGTCTACTTTGGTGCCACCTTCGCCGTTATGGCATATGAGAAGGTCGGGCTTGGCAGTGCCACAGCGCTGATCTTACCTGCTTTCTTTGGCGAATTAGGAATAGTGGAAAGCCCCTTCTTAGCAGTCCGGATTAGCATTGTGGCTGGACTGATAGCTAGCATTACCTTTCTAGCCATCATTACGGCTAAAATCACAAGCTTGCTTGTTGAATTCATTAGAAGAGGAGGAAGCATGGTGAAAAAGGTCAATTTTTCGGGTCACATTGTAATCTGTGACTGGAATTTCCAGGGAGAGCGAATCGTTAACCAGCTACTGTCGCCTAACCAGAAGCAATACCGACACATCGTGGTTCTGGCCAATACAGAGCAACGACCGGTAAAGGATGAGCGTGTTGAGTTCATAAAGGGTGACCCCACTCAGGAAGAAAACCTGGTTCGAGCTGGGGTAATGAGAGCCGACAGCGTTATTGTGCTTACCGACCTTTCCAAGAGTGCTAATGAGGCTGATGCTGAAGCTCTTATGGTGGTGCTGGCAGTGGAATCGCTAAGCCGAAAAGTCCATACCTGTGTACAGCTCCTTAACTCCGCTAACCGTATGCATTTGGAGCGCGCCCATGCTGATGAGATTATTTGTCTCGATCAGCTTGGAGGGAACCTTGTTGTGGCTTCAGCTTTAAATCACGGCGTTTCGCGCGTAGTGGCGGAGTTATTAACCTTCAATATAGGTAGTGAGTTCTACCGTTACGATGGTCACTTATCAGATGCACTGGTGGGGAAGGAGTTTGCTGAGGTGGTGCAGGTACTGACACAGCGACGCATGATTCTCCTGGCTGTGGAGACCAATTACTCGGAAGAACTGCGATCGCAACTAAGCGCTGATATCCTGTATAAGTTGCCAGAAGAGGAACGGGTGATGGTGGTTAATCCGCAGTCCCAGTACAAAATTCGCCAGGGCGATGCTCTCTTTGTAATTGCAGAATCAGAGCCGACCAAACTCTGAAAGCTATGGTGTGGTGGTGCAGTAGTAGTAATAGTGAGCCTTCTGGTTATTGCTGGACTAAGGTTACGACAGAGGCGCAAGACTTTTATCGTCATCAGTTGGTATGCCGTTGCTCTGACCGGGCTTTATATTTTTGGCGCCATGCTTTATTCATTTCAAACATAGGCTTACGGTAAGCCCCTGTGGTTGTGTCTCCTGGAGCGATGTTGTGTGAAGTTTTAGCAACACTTTAGGCCATCCAAAAGTGTTGATTAAATCACCTTGGAGTGCTAAACTGCGTTCGTGGCCCCTGTAGCTCAGAGGATAGAGCACTGGCCTCCGGAGCCAGGTGCAAGGGTTCGAGTCCCTTCAGGGGTATATTCTTAACTAAAGGAGGTGTTTATGATATGGCGCAACTAAAAAGAGATCCAATTGGGATAAGGTGGCATGGACGGGGCGGTCAAGGAGCAGTGACCGCAAGCAAGATCTTAGCAGAGGCAGGGAAATCTGAAGATAAGTATTTTTTGGGCTTGCCTGATTATGGAGCAGAGCGTGCCGGAGCTGCTATGCGCTCCTTTACTACGGTGAGCACTAAGCCAATAAGGGCTCTTTGTGAGATCGCTGAACCTGATGCAGTAGTGGTGCTCGATTCCACGCTTCTTGATGAAGTTAATGTGGTGGCTGGGCTTAAGGAGGACGGAGTGCTTGTGATCAATACCACTGAATCTCCGGCTAATATTCGTTCTAAGCTAGGCTATAAGGGGAGAATATATGCTGTTGACGCTACTTCCATTTCTATAAAAAACTTAGGTAAAAATATCCCCAACATTCCTATGCTTGGCGCTCTAGCTCGGGCTGTCGAAGTAGTAAGCAAAGAAAATTTGGTTAAAATGATTAGGGAATCACTCGGCGGTAAATTTAAAGAAGCAGTTGTTGAGGGAAATGTGAAAGCCTTTGAAAAGGCTTATGAGACGGCTCAAGCGGGCTAAAAATCTTTTGGAAGGAGAGTGCAAATGCGGCTAAAGAGTTGGAAAGAATTAGAGACAGGTGTGGTAATTCTCGAACCAGGTAACTCGGTACTGTACCGGACAGGCACTTGGCGTACTTTTCGTCCAGTAATTGACATGGAGAAGTGTACTCATTGTATGTTTTGCTGGCTTTATTGCCCAGATGGCTCCATTTTAGTTAAAGATAGTAAAGTGATAGGGATTGATTATGAACACTGCAAAGGTTGTGGAATTTGTGCCTATGAGTGCCCGAAGAAGGTGATCACCATGATAGAAGAAGTTAAAGCAAGAACGGAGGAGGCAAAATAATGACTGAAGTTATGGTAAGAAAGGCTGAAGTTAAAGCTCTTGAAGGTGATAAGGCAGTTACTGAAGCCATGCGTCAGATAAATCCTGATATCGTGGCTGCTTATCCTGTTACTCCTCAAACTGAGATTGTTATGGAGTTCAGCCAATTCGTCGCCGAAGGTTTGGTAGATACTGAGTTCATCCCTGTGGAAAGCGAGTTTGCTGCTATGAGCTCTTGCGTAGGGGCTTCTTGTGCCGGTGCTCGAGCCATGTCAGCTACCTGTGGGCCGGGATTAGAACTCATGTGGGAAAACCTCTGGGTTGCCTCAGGGCTTCGCTGTCCTATTGTGATGGCAGTGGTTAATAGGTCTCATGCCGCTCCCCTTAATATACTTACAGACCAGACCGATATGATGGGATCTCGTGATACAGGCTGGGTTCAAATTTACGCCGAAAACCATCAAGAAGTCTACGATAACTTTATCCAGGCGGTACGCATAGCAGAGCACCCCGATATTCTCTTGCCAATAATGTCTGGTCACGCTGGCTTTGTTTTAGGGCATACTCTGGGTCGAGTTGAAGTCTTACCCGATGAGGTGGTAAGGAATTTTGTTGGAGAGTATAAACCCCTTTATTCCCTCTTAGATATAGATCATCCTAAAACTTTTGGAGCTTACGATCACTGGGATTATTTCTTCGAACACAGACGTCAGGTATTCGAAGCAATAAATAACGCCTTAAGAGTTATCCCTGAGATCGGGCAGGAATATGGCAAAATTAGCGGGAGGTATTACGGATTAGTTGAGCCCTACAGGCTTGATGATGCCGATGTGGTGATTATGATCATAGGTTCAGGGGCGGGTGCCTGCCGGGAAGCCGTGGATGAGATGCGAGAAAAGGGCACAAAGGCAGGGATGCTTAAAGTTCGTTGCTTCCGTCCCTTCCCAGCCGAGGAAGTGGTAAAGGCCCTCAAGGATAAAAAGGCAGTGGCAGTGATGGATAGATGCGCCTGCTTTGGTGCCGAGGGAAGTCCTTTATTCACCGAGACCTGCGCAGCCTTCTTCAATCGTGGTCTACGCATGAAGCTCATCGATTACTTTTATGGCTTAGGTGGTCGGGACACTGTTCCCTCTGAATTTTGCGACATTTTCCGCGAACTATCTCAAATTGCCGAGACCGGTGAGATTAAGCCGCCGCTCGTTAGATATCTTGCCGTTAGAGAGTAAGGAGGTAATATGCCAATAAAGTTAAAGGAGATATGTAATCAGGAAGATAAAATAGCGTCGGGGCACAGGGCCTGTCATGGATGTCCAGAAACCATTATCGTTCGACAGGTATTGCACACAATAACTGCAATGGGTAAGCCAGTAATAGCGGCTTGCCCCACCGGCTGTCTGGAGGTTTGTACTTCCCCTTATCCTCAGACTGCTTGGCGAGTCCCTTGGATTCATAATGCTTTTGAGAACGCTTCCAGCACATTGGCTGCTGCCTGGTCGACTTATAAGCATTTTGTCAAGCTAGGCAAGATGGAAGACCGCGACATCAAATTTGTGATCTTTGGGGGAGATGGAGCTACCTATGATATCGGGCTCCAGTTTATAAGTGGGGTTATAGAGCGAGGCCAGCATATACTTTATGTTTGTCTTAATAACGAGGCTTATATGAATACTGGGATTCAACGCAGCGGGGCAACCCCCCTCGGTGCTTGGACTACCACCACCCCGGTGGGAAAGGTCTTGCCGGGCAAGACAGAACATCGTAAAGACATTGTTGGTATGTTTGTTGCTAATGGTATTCCTTACGCTGCTCAGGCAGCACCACATGCCTGGCGTGACCTAATGACTAAGGTTCAGAAAGCAGTTTCAATTGAGGGTCCCTCCTACATCGATGTAATAGCACCTTGCCCTCGTGGCTGGCGTTTCCCCATGGATCAGACCATCTATATGTCTCGACTTGCCGTTGATACTTGTATGTGGCCGCTTTATGAAGTTGAGAATGGTAAATATAGGATAACCACAAGGCCTCTTGAGAAAAAGCCGGTAATAGAATATTTGAAGGCGCAAGGGAGATTTGGGCATTTACTTCTCCCTGAAAACAAGCACATAGCTGATGAACTGCAGAGGAAAGTAGACCAGGATTGGGAGGAATTGCAGAGGCGAGCAAAATGATATTTAACCCTGAAAGTTTTGGAGCTTGGAATTTAGGATTTGTGATTTAAGTTAGCGGGGTGTGGCGCAGTGGCTAGCGCGCATGGTTTGGGACCATGAGGTCGGAGGTTCGAATCCTCTCACCCCGACTTGGGTCCCCATAAAAATCAAAGATTTTTAATGGATAAGGTGCGGGAGTAACTCAGTGGTAGAGTTCCTGCCTTCCAAGCAGGGTGTCGCGGGTCCGAGTCCCGTCTCCCGCTCCACAAATGGGCTCGTAGCTCAGCGGCAGAGCGGCCGGCTCATAACCGGTTGGTCGCAGGTTCGAATCCTGCCGAGCCCACCAGTTATTTTACCCTAGTTTAGAGCCAGAGAACCTATTATGGGCTTTATTCCAGTAAGGCAAAGGAGTCGGGTTAAATTCGCCTTGTTTTGCGCAAAATTCCCTCAAAAATCACCCGACTAGTCCATTTACACCCATGAGGTTATTTTACCCCCCAAATTTCGCCTCTCACGACCAGTTTTTTCTCCCAATGATTTTCTTTTCAAGAATCTCTTGTTTCTCCTCGGGGAGGGCTTAGATTGCTTGACATAATACTTCCGTGGGGTGACCTCACTAATCAGGCTCGGCCAAGGGATGATATTTATGGTGGGTTTCCTCGGCATATTTATCTGAGGCATGGACATACCGGGTGGTGGTATCCAAGGATTCGTGCCCCAGAAGAACCTGAAGAGCTGCTGGATTAGCACCTTCCTCAGCTAAATAAGTAGCAAAACCATGCCTCAAGGAGTGTGCTGAGGTAGGGACGTTAATCTTTAATTTCTCTCGATATCTTTTAATCCTTTCCTGGAGGTAATTGGTGGAGATTCTCTTTCTGGGACTAGTTACGTTCCTGCCAGCATAGGGAATAAACAGGGCAGGGCAATTATCATGGCGTGTGCTCAGGTATATATCAAGATGCTGCCTAGCCCGTGGGGTTAGGTAAACAAACCTCTGCTTCCTGCCTTTGCCGGTGATGAAAATACGCCCGCTGCCATCAATCTGGCTGCGATTCAGGTTGCACAGCTCGGAGATACGCATTCCAGTGGCAAATAATACCTCTAGTATAGCTCGGTTTCTCAAAGCTATCCTGGGATTTGGTTCAAAGGAGGTTGGCGCTTCAATTAACCTAACTAAATCGTTAAACTCAGCTACCTGAGGATGTTTTTTGCCAGCTTTTGTCAGTTTAACTGCCTCAGGTGGTAGAGGACAGGGGTAATCCATGTCAATTAAGTAGCGGAGGTAAGCTCGGAGGGCTGACAACATGCGATTTATGGAGCGTGGGCCAAGCTGCTTATTACCCCCATTGCTTAGACCCGCTGTCTTTCGATCCCGTGAAGTTAGATATGCTTTGTAATAAGTGATAGCACGCTTGTTTACTTTATCAAACTCGATATTGCTTTCATTTAGAAAGTGGTCAAAAACTTCCAGATCTCGCTCGTAGTTGTAAACTGTCTCTGGAGAATAATAGTTAGCCTGCAAGTTTAGCAGGAAGTCATCAGCGTGTGGTAACATCTATTTCACCTCTTTGTAACTATCAATTGAGTGTAAGGAATATTATACTCAATCAAGTATACACACAAAATATTCTTCTGTCAAGATAAACTTCACTCCCTCGATAAAGTGATATAATCTCAACATCTGATGATTCTAATAATATAGTGTGCTATGGTAATAGTAACAAGGAAATAAGGTGCACACTTTGAGATTGGGGATAGCTCAGATCAACCCTACTGTTGGTGATTTGAGCGGCAATACAAAGAAAATAATACATTTCATTGGTAAGGCAAAGGCACTCAGCGTTGACTTGCTGACTTTTCCTGAATTAGCCATAACAGGTTATCCTCCCGAGGATTTGCTGCTCAAGCCACAGTTTATCCAGCGAAACCAAAACTGCCTGGAGGAAATAATAAAACACTCTTCAGACATAACAGTGGTAGTAGGTTTTGTTGATAGCAATAACGATATATACAACGCTGCGGCTGTGATTTACGACAAAAAATTGGTGGATGTTTACCATAAAAATCATTTGACTAATCATGGCGTATTCGATGAAAATAGATATTTCCAAGCTGGAACTGAGTGCCCTATTTTCATCATTTATGACATTGGCGTCGGTATAACCATTAGTGAAGATATGTGGTATGAAGCTGGACCGGCAACAGTACAGGCTTATGCCGGGGCTAAACTTTTGGTCAATATAAGCGCTTCCCCATATCATGCCGGTAAAGGAGACTTTAGAGAAAGGATGCTAACTACCAGAGCAATTGATAATGCAGCCATTGTTGCTTATAACAATTTAGTTGGTGGACAAGATGAGTTGGTATTTGATGGCAATAGCCTTATTATCAACGAGAAAGGAGAAGTCATCGCTCGAGGGAAACAGTTCGAAGAAGAGCTAATAGTCACAGATTTGAATTTGGAATCAGTATTTCGCTCGCAGCGGCACGAGCCTCAGCGGAGGAAGGAACCCCCCTTAGTTAAAACAGCGCTGGGACAAGCTACCAAGATAGAGGTGTCAAGTAAATATCCGATGATTGCCAAACCATGGTTGCCATCAAGGCAAATTGAACCACTAGACAAACTTGCCGAGATATATCAAGCACTTGTTCTTGGCACCGGAGATTATGTGCGCAAGAATGGTTTCAAGAAGGTAGTTATTGGCCTGTCGGGCGGAGTTGATTCAAGTCTAGTAGCTGCCATAGCAGTAGATGCTTTGGGAGCTAATAATGTTGTCGGTGTTTCCATGCCCTCGCGCTACTCATCGCTAGGTAGCAAATCAGACGCTGAATTACTGGCAAAGAACCTGGGAATAGAGCTTAAAATAATCCCTATTGAGAAAGCCTTTAGTTCATATCTGGAAATGTTAGCCGAGCCCTTCAAAAATACCCAACCCGATGTGACTGAGGAGAACATCCAAGCAAGGATCAGGGGAAACATTCTCTTTGCTTTATCCAATAAGTTTGGCTGGCTGGTGCTTGCTTGCAGCAATAAAAGTGAGGCAGCTACAGGCTATACTACACTTTATGGTGATATGGCGGGAGGATTTAGTCCACTCAAGGATGTGCTTAAAACGATGGTTTTTGAATTGGCTAATTATAAGAATCGCCAGGCGGGGAGCGAGGTAATACCATCCAATGTTTTAACCAAAGCACCATCGGCTGAGCTAGGACCGGACCAAAAAGATACAGATACTCTACCACCATATGAGTTATTAGATCCTATTTTAAAAGCATATGTAGAAGAAGACTTAGCAATTGAGCAAATCATTGCCATGGGTTTTGACCCTGAGATAGTTGCGAGAACAGTGCGGTTAGTGGACAAGAACGAATACAAGCGCCGCCAGGCTGCCCCTGGCATAAAGATGACCCCCAGGGACTTTGGTAGAGATAGAAGATTGCCTATTACCAATCGGTTCAGCGATTAAACAGTTTATAAGTTAAGGGAGGTGCAATGCGAAAGATAGGTGGTATCTTGCTGGGAGTTGGCTTGGGAATTTTAGCGGGCTGGGGACTCTACCAGTTATTCGGCCGAGCTTTCCCGTCTTGGCCTTTACCGGTCAAGATTGCCGTCGCTGCTATAGCTATAGGGCTTATTATTCTCCTGGTATCGCTAGGTCGGGAAAGATATCGGGCATCAAAGGAGGAAAGAGGGAAATTCAAGGAGGTAGAAAAATGATTGTGGTTACTACAGAACAGATAGAGGGTAAAAGAATAACAGAAACTCTGGGTCTGGTTAGAGGCAGCACTATCAGAGCCAGACATGTAGGGCGTGATATCATGGCCAGCTTACGAAACATCGTCGGTGGCGAAGTCAAAGAGTATACTGTAATGCTGGCGCAAGCTCGAGAGGAAGCACTACAGAGAATGATTGAGCAAGCTGAGAAGATGGGAGCCAACGCCATTGTAGGCACCAGGTTCGTAACTTCAATGGTAATGTCCGGGGCTGCTGAAATGGTAGCTTATGGGACAGCGGTAAAAGTAACCTGAGAGTTACTGCTAGCAGTTTTAGTCTAGCCTTTTAGCCTGGTATTGCTTGTTATGTTGATTTGTATGGTTTGACCGCATTTGGGGCAGGTGACTTCCATAGTCAGAGGTCTTTCCATCACCCTTTCCACAAGAGATGTAATTACTGAGTCCATGTTATCCAGCCTTCCATCGAGCATATCGAGGCGTCTGCTTACTTGCTCTATGGCCAGCTCAAGGTTAACTTCAGCAAGCGGGTCACTTTTGTCCCTTAAAGCCAATTTATAAACTCCTCTCAACTACGCCCAGAGACTCCAGTTCAGCCTTATCTTGTTGTATTAGCTTATCTATTTCACTAGAGACGGTGTGCTCCAAATACTTTCGAAAAGCTTCCCTTGCTGCCGGTGATGACCGCACTGCCTCCTTAGCTTTCTGCCATTCATCACTGATCACCTCGCTAATTTGCTCAGGACTTATAGGCTCTCTCCCCTGCCATATGCTCTCAATTCTATTCAAGGCTCTGGTTGTTATAGCTCTCTTCAAGCGATCAAAAGAAAGTACCTCCTCCCAACTATATGCTTGTTCTGCTTTTCTCTCCACCATGACTTATTACCTCCAATCAGCTTTGCTTGATATTACTATCATAGGTTTAACCACATGACCTGTCAAGATATACTTGGCTAATATGTATTGATTTATAATCACAAGTAGTATACATTATTTAGAGGAAGGAGGTATTTTAACATGCCAGAAGTAGTAATTGGCCAGGTGACCGATTTTTTTGCCAGGCCGGTGGTAGCTGGTGTGGAGCTAAGCGGTACATTAAAGATAGGTGACAAAATCCACATCAAGGGCGCCACTACAGATATGGAACTTGCTGTAGAATCCATGCAAATCGATCGCGTTGACATCACCGAGGGCAAGCTTGGCGACCTTATCGGCATAAAGGTTCCTGAAAGGGTAAGGCGGGGAGACATAGTTTATAAGGTCACGGAATAGATTGCTTCGTTTCACTCGCAATGACACGGAGCAGATTTGCCATTTCAATAGCGCTCACCGCGGCAAGAAAGCCCTTGTTACCCTCTTTAGCTCCAGCTCTCTGAACAGCTTGTTCCAGAGTATCAGCAGTAATAATGCCCTGTATTATTGGCAATCCGGTGTCCAGGCTTATTCTACCGATTCCTCTGTGTACCTCGGAAGCTATATATCCGAAATGCGGTGTGCCACCGCGAATCACGGCACCGAGGCATATCACAGCGTTATATTTACCACTTTGCGCTAGCCTCTTAGCTATCAGTGGAATTTCAAAACAGCCTGGTGTCCAGGTAACGTCAATATCCTTCTCATCAACGCCATGGCGTAACAAAGCATCTCTCGCTCCTTCGAGCAACCTATTGGTTATCAACTCGTTAAATCGGGAAACAACTACAGCAAATTTAAGACCCTTCCCTACTAACATCCCTTCGTAGTGCTTAGCCATTAGTTAACCTCCTCTACACCTAAAAGGTGTCCTAGCTTTTTTTGCTTGGTTTCCAGATAGTGAATATTATAAGGGTTGGGTGGAGCTATTAGTGGCACAGTCTCCACTATCTTAAGTCCAAAGCTCTCCAGTCCAACTACCTTTTTAGGGTTGTTGGTAAGTAATCGAATATTATGTAAACCTAAATCAGCCAAAATCTGAGCCCCAACTCCATAATCTCTCAAATCAGGTGGAAAGCCTAAAGCGACGTTAGCTTCTACAGTATCCATTCCTTGATCTTGCAGAGCGTAGGCGCGGAGCTTATTATGGAGTCCGATTCCCCTTCCCTCTTGTCGCATATAAAGAAAAACTCCTCTGCCTTCTTCAGCTATGCTTCGCATCGCCAGCCTGACTTGATCACTGCAATCACATCTCAAACTGCCAAAGACGTCTCCGGTGAGGCATTCACTATGGACACGTACTAAAACTGGGCCACCACCTGATATGTCGCCTTTAACCAAGACAACATGTTCAGCGGCATCAACATTGCTTCTGTAAGCCAGGGCTATAAATTCGCCGAACCTGGTAGGCAGCTTAGCCTCAGCTACTTTTTGTACTAACTTTTCATGACGAAGGCGGTAAGTAATCAAATCGGCAATAGTCATAATCTTCAAATCATACTTAGAGGCCATGATCTCGAGCTCAGGCAAATGTGCCATAGTACCATCTTCATTCATAATCTCACATATGACGCCAGCGGGGTAAAGTCCGGCCAACCTAGCTAAATCAACAATAGCTTCAGTATGACCTGCTCGCACTAGCACTCCTCCATCCCTGGCTCGAATGGGAAATACATGTCCCGGGCGGACTAAATCATCTGGCTTACTATTAGGATCGAGCACTGTTTTTATGGTTTGGGCTCGATCGGAAGCAGAAATCCCAGTAGTTATTTTGTTCTTTGCTTCAATAGATACTGTGAACGCGGTGCAGTTTTTTGAAGTATTATCCTGAACCATTAGCGGTATTCCCAATTCATCAAGTCTCTGCTTGGTGATAGGAAAGCAAATTAAGCCTCGAGCCTCCTTGGCCATAAAATTTATAGCCTCGGGAGTAACTTTCTCTGCTGCTATCGCCAGGTCACCTTCATTTTCGCGGTTCTCATCATCAATGATGACGACAAAATTGCCTGCTCTTATATCTTCAAGCGCCTCTAGTATAGTAGCTAACATTATTTGAGTTCCTTCGCTTCACTCAGGACAAGCCTTTTCTCGCGAATCCATATTCCTCCAGAAAGTCAAGGGTTAGATTCTGGCCGCTTTGTTCCTTCAGCCGTTCTACATATTTAGCTATGATATCCGCCTCTAAATTAACCTTATCTCCAGGTCTCTTATTACCCAAAGTGGTGTGTTCCGTGGTATAGGCTACTAGAGATATAGTAAAGGAAAAGTCATCAAGGCCAGCAATGGTAAGGCTAACGCCATCGACAGCGATGAATCCCTTACTAGCTATATAAGGCATTAGTTTGGCCGGAGCTGAAATCCTCATAATACGCGCCGCTTCCTCGGGAGTTATCGAAATTACTTCCCCTATGTCATCAACATGACCCAATACTAAATGACCACCAAGCCGTCCACCTACTACAAGTGCTCTTTCCAAATTTACTTGGTCGCCATAATGAAGTTCGCCAAGATTAGTGCGACGCAATGTCTCTGGCATGACATCAACGTTGAAGGCATTACTGCTTAAAGAGGTGACTGTCAGACAGACGCCATTAACAGCTATGCTGTCGCTTATTCTCATCCCTTCAAGCACCCCTTTGACTCCAATGAGTAAACGGTGTGGATTCACTTCCCTGACTATGCCAATTTCCTCAACTATTCCGGTAAACATACTGCTGCTCTATAAAAATTTACGATTTTTTCCGTGGTTCCCTTTTCACACACCCGCTGACTAGTATGTTATCGCCGAAGTTCTTAATATTAACCCGCTCAAGGCATAAAGCTTCAACCACACTACCAACTCCATCCCCACCTACTGCAGTCTTAGCCTCATTACCACCAATGATAATCGGCGAAATGAAAGCTAGCACTTTATCCACTAGCCTGTGGTCAAAGAGAGAGCCCAGGAGCTTGCCTCCTCCTTCTACTAAAACAGTGACTATGCCTCGTCTTCCCAGCACTTTGAATAATTCTTCCAAATCTACTAGTCCTCCCACCCCTGGTAATTCCAGCACCACCACTCCAATTTGGGCCAGTCTTCTTTTCTTTTCCCTATCAAAAGGTTTAACTGTGGCAAGTAAAGTCTTTCCTGGTTGCTTAAAAAGCTGAGCATCCAATGGTGTTCTTCCGTTGCTATCAACAATTAGACGCAGTGGTTGCTTTTTTGTCTCACCACCTTTGCCACAACAACCTCTAGCAGTAAGCCTGGGGTTATCAATGATGACAGTGTTCACCCCCACCATTATAACGTCGGCAATATGACGCAAAGTATGTATATGATTCCTTGCCGCCTCATTACTTATCCACTTAGAGTGACCGGTTTTAGTAGCGATCTTGCCATCAAGACTCATAGCAAACTTAGCGATAACAAATGGCAAGCCTGTAGTAATAAACTTAATGTAAGCCTCATTTATTTCGTAAGCTTCCTCTTGGTACATGCCGACGTAAGTTTTAATGCCGGCTTCTTCTAGCTCTCTAACACCGCGCCCTGAAACCAGCGGATTAGGGTCCAGCAATGCTATTTGGACTTCAGAAATGCCAGCATTGATTATGGCTTGAGTGCAGGGTGGAGTGCGTCCATAATGACAGCAAGGCTCCAAAGTAACATACATAATGGCCCCTTTTGCCTTATCACCGGCTTGGCGAAGTGCTATCACTTCGGCATGGTCTGAGCCAGCGGGCTGTGTATATCCCCGACCCACAACGACCCCTTCTTTGACAACCACAGCTCCCACTGCCGGATTGGGGCTGGTATGTCCCAGAGCTAATCTAGCTAAAGATAGAGCGCGCTCTATGTATTCTGCAGATAACATTAGCTATTTAGCGCTCCTTGGTAAAATCCTTATAATATCTAGTGGCGGTGGGGCCACTTTGCCCCTGATATTTACTTCCTAAACTAGGTGAACCATAAACCCTTTCTACCGAGGAAGTCAAGCGAAGGAAAGAAATTTGTCCAATCGGCATCTTATAATAAAGGGTTACTGGCAACTTGGCTACATTGGATAACTCCAGTGTAAGATGTCCATGCCAGCCTGGATCAACATAACCAGCAGTAGAATGGATTAAAAGCCCTATCCTGCCCAGGGAACTCTTGCCCTCAAGCCGAGCCACAATATCGTCAGGCAAAGTAATCGATTCCAGTGTGCTAGCTAAAACGAATTCCCCAGCATTTAACAGAAATGGCTTAGTTTCATCGATCTCCACTGGCTCAGATAAGTCATCTATATTCTGCTTGACATCAATATAAAAGGGATGGCGCCAGGTCTTAAATACAAGAAGCTTATTATCTAAATGAATGTCAACGCTCGCTGGTTGAATACAGGTAAGGTCGAGAGGCTCAATAACTATCCTGCCCTTAGCAATCTCCTCTTTGATTGTACGATCGCTAAGCACCATGTCTTTGGCATTGTAGCATTTAGCCTCGACAAAGTGCAAAAACGGGCTTTGTGGATTGTCCAGCGCCCTCGTTCTTGCCATTCTGAGCCCACTATGTCATTGCGAGCCCCTCGCTCCCTATCATTCTGAACGGAGTGAAGAACCCAGGCGAAGATTTTCTTGACCTCTTCCGGCCCACAGTACTGTTTATTTATCATAATGCCAAGAATAAATGAAACTGGTAAAATCAACCATGCCATGACCATTAGCATTACTGTTTATGGTGGTGCAGGGGTAATAGGTGGAAACAAAATTTTCGTCGAGGCGGACAATACCACCATATCTTTTGATTTCGGTATTAATTATGCTCTTTGGTCCCAATACTTTGAGGAATATCTCAAACCTCGTGCTAGTAGAGGTCTAGCAGACCTATTTGAAATCGGACTTCTTCCCCCTTTGAGGGGTATCTATCGAAGCGAGCTCGAACCACCCTGTGACGATATCTGGTCAAGGCTGCACTCTGAGATAAGGGATGTTCGCCTGGACGCTGTCCTCCTCTCCCATGCCCATCTAGACCATAGTGGTCATATATCTTTTCTAAACCCTGACATCCCTATTGTGTGCAGCGCTACCACAGCTTTTCTTGCCAAAGCAATCCAGGACTCAAGCCGAGGAGATTTTGAGAAGGAAGTGTGCTATGCCATGCCTCGTGAGGAGCAAGAGCGCCTACTTGTTCCTTGTGATTGGCGAAGATATGCCTCACTTCAAAGGCAATTCTGTTTCCCTGATGCCGCGTTGTTATCCTCACAAGCACAGACTTTTTGGCGCAAGCCAATTGGAGCCAGAAAATTGAATTGTAAACAGCCAAAAGTTGTTACCCAGGTTGCTAATCTCGAAGTGAGGTGCTTCCCCGTTGACCACTCCATTTATGGGGCAACAGCTTTTGCCGTTAAGACAAGCCAGGGATGGGTGATTTATACGGGAGACTTACGTTTGCATGGCAAGATGGGTTACAAGACCAAGGAATTCGCTAATGAGGTAGCAAAGCTTCAGCCTATTGTGCTCCTGTGCGAAGGAACTAACATTGGCGAAGAAGGCAATGCAGTGACCGAGGAGGAGGTCCTTCAAAATGCTTTTCAAAAGATTAAGGAGGCTGAGGGTAAGTTAGTGATTGCCGACTTTGGCCCCAGAAATCTGGAGAGGCTGTTGACATTCAGGGAGATTGCCGCCAGCCATGGACGAAAACTTGCCATCCTGCCCAAAGACGCCTATCTCTTACAGTCCTTACATCTTGTAATGCCTGAAATGCCGGATCCTATTGCGGATAACACCTTGGTCGTATATGAGGAGGTTAAAAATGTTCTTAACTGGGAGAAGGACTTACTCAAGTGCTACAGAGATAAAGGCAAAACAGTTCAACCTGAGGATATCAGTCGTGACGAAGGAGCTTATATTCTCTGTCTCAGCTTCTGGGATATCAATGAGCTGATTGATATCAGGCCAAGTAAAGGAGGATTATATATTTACTCCTCCAGCGAGGCTTTCAACGAAGAACAGCGTATTGACATGAGAAGATTAAGACAATGGATTGACCATTTCGGACTTTTGCCTGCCGGAGTCCCTGATGCTCAAACAGGCAAAGTAGCTGAAGTTGAGAGAGGTCTTCATAGCTCCGGACATGCTTCAGCTTCTGAGTTGCTAGAAATTATCGAGACAATCAACCCAAGGATTGTCATTCCGATACATACTGAAGCCCCCGAGCTTTTTGCTGATAAGGTTGGCGCTCAGAGGCAAGTTGTTATACCCAAAGTAGGCGTGCCGATTGAAGTGCCGCCTTAAACCCGACTTAACCTATTTTCCTTTGTCATTGCGAGCCCTTCGCCTTCTGTCATTCTGAGCCCTTCACTTCTTGTCATTCTGAGGGAGTAAAGCGACCGAAGAATCTCACAGTGTTCAGGACAGGCTCAGCGAAGCAATCTCTTGCCTGCTAACTTAACGCTCCAATTCTCTTCTTAGCGAGTCCAACTTACCTTTCATACTCAAAGTTTTATCTCGCCGGTCATCAATTTTAATTACGGTTACTACCCTGGCGACTCCCTCAGCAAAAACCTCTTCATGCATCTTCTTTGCTACCGCCAAAATCTTATCCAGGTCCCCCTCTATAATCGTCCCCATAGCGGTTATTTCGTATTTTATATCTTTCTCTTGCTGCAAGACTTTAACTGCCCTTGCTACATATTTGCTGAGTGAAAGTGTTTCTGTCCCTAAAGGAATAATGCTTATCTCTGCCACTGCCATTCTTTTCCTCCTGCTCGGAAAGTCTACCAGAGATATTGGATTTAATGAAACCACCTTAAGGTTCTGGATAGCCCCACTGCCAGTGCTATCAGAATAAGAAGAATAGCTATTCCTATAGTTATGAGTTTATTGGACTTTGTTGTGGCCTTTCCCTTTTTCCTTCCGCTCATCTAGCTTCCTATCAAACTATCTCCGGAATAGTGAAAATATTACCAAGTATTCACTTCGGTGTCATTCTGAGCCGAAGCCCTGAACGAAGTGAAGGGGAAGAATCTGACACACTCAAGATAAACTCCGCGACCGAAGAATCTCGGAGACTCTTCGCTCAGCGTGACATAGGGAGCGAATAGTTACAAATACTATACTCCATCCGTCCCAAAGCTTGCCGAGAATGGATTCCCAGTCTATCCAAGCCAGAATGCCTTGAGGGGTTGATTAAACTCAAGTCCGAAGGGCAGCTGATGTTGCTGGGCAAGATATTCGACTCCGAGGAAGATCAGGAAACATTTTGCTCATCTTTAAAGAATGCTTTATCGAGGGGAGGCTTTTGAAATGAAAGAACTAGTTGAGAACTTAGCCAGGAAGGCTGGGGATTTCTTGGTCGAGCATTTTCGCAAGGATCAGACACTGCTAAAGCTTCGAACTCAGCCAAGGATGCTGAATTTAATTTCCCTCTAACATGTGCCGTCGCGGTATGGACATCAACAAGCAGCTTGCTATGGTAATTAAGCTATTAGAAAGTATTCCAATGCAAAACTGATTCTAGTTTTCTCTTTGGAACATGAAGCACACCACTTTTGTCTTTCCAATACTTCACGGAACCATTAAATGGCTCTGTAACCGGGTTTTCATCTGGATAGCCCAGGGCTAAAACCAGTAAAATTTCATAATTATCAGGAATATTCAGTATTTCCCTCAATTTATCCCTATCAACACTGGCAATAGGACAGGAACCTATGCCCTTTTCCAGAGCTACCAGTATGATATTCTCCATTGCTCCTCCAACGTCATATACCGACGATGGCACTCCGATATCCCTGTTTTTAAGTATGGTGATATACGCCTTTGGTCTTTTGCCCTCAGGTGGGGTACCTTCTGGGCTGATGTACGCTGCCCACTTTAATGTGGAGAATACCTGAGGTAGCATTTGATCATCATTCACAATCACATATTCTAAGGGTTGGAGGTTAGCTGCTGAAGGTATTAATCTGGCTGCGTCAACGCAGTTCTCCAAGATTTTGCGGGGGATGGGTATCTCCCTAAAGCGCCTGATTGAGCGCCGCTTGATAATCACCTCATAGACACTCATATCGCTCCTTTTTTCAGGCATTGTAACACTCGAAACTAGGGCTCCTCAACCTAAATTAAAATACAGCATCCTCTCTATCCTGACAAAGGTTAACCTTGTAGCAATTCCATATTCTGTCCTAGTTTTAGCTTACATAGGCTAGGTTGCTTTGAGTGAAGGTTAATAATATTTCCAGGATTGCACAATGAAACCAAGTATGGAATTTTGAGTCCCAAAGAAATTCCGGGACGCTCAGTCAATTTTGGCATGTATGCTATCGACCTTATCTTGCAGTTCGATTGTTAGGTGGATTGTCTTGGCTGCCCTCATATAATGATTAATCTCATCCAGAGATAGCTTTCGTCCCTTCCTATCCTTGAAGTATTTCTCCATTACCTGATAAGCTCCAATATGATATTCCCACACTTCCTTTGAGATGCCTTTCTAAAATCACCCGCCACATAAATCCTATGGATTTCCTTAAAGTAGCTACTTAAAATCCTCTTGAGTTTGTCTTTTTGTGTCTTTTTCATTTATTCCTTTTCAGGCAAAGGAGTATTTGTCTCAGCCAAAAGGCTGTAGAATGCAGCCCTTGGGATGAGCCACTTTTTGAATAAGGGGTGCTATAGCAAAAGTTCGGGGTGAAGTCGATCTTAAGAAGTAAGATGGCTCTTTTAGCAAGTCAGATGCAAAGCCGCTATAACTTGCTCTTCCGCCTGAAATTTTTCGTTGTAGATTTTACATGCTTTATCAGTTGGCTCCGCTATTAGTTCTATATTATTGGAATTCAAGAATTCCTTTACCTCTTGTTTAACTTCAACGTAACCAAAAGCTCCGGTTCCGACTATTAAAACCTTCGGCGCAGCTTCAATGATTCCTTTTATATCTTCCATATTCAGCTCATGTCCTTCTTTACGCCACCAACCACTATTAACCTTGTTGGAAAAGATAATAACATCACTCATATATTTCTTACCGTTTATCACTACCTCTCCAAAGGAATAAAAATCAATACGCATAGTTTTCTCCCTTGGGTAAACTTTAAGCTTATCATACCAGCCTGATTACCTATTTTTGAAGCACAAACCAATTGTTAATGCTCTATAATATGTTGTAAGTGTATGTCAGCAGATTTAGCCGAGAGAATCGAAACTTTAGCTCAATGGATGTTTGAGGCAAAGCATCTGGTTGTCTTTACAGGTGCTGGCATAAGCACAGAATCAGGTTTGCCTGACTTTCGCGGGCCCGATGGCATCTGGACACGCCAGGCAAAAGGACTGCCACCAAAGGCGCGACCATTTGGCTCTGTAGAGCCTAATGCGGGGCACCTGGCTATTGTGGAGCTACAGAAGTTGGGCAAGTTGAGTTTTCTTATCTCACAGAATGTGGATAACCTCCACTTGATGTCTGGGATACACCCTGATTTACTGGCGGAGTTACACGGGAATGTCACCAAATTGCGGTGCACTCGCTGTGAAGCTGAAGTGGACAAATCTGCCGGGCTGGATAGATGCCCTTGTGGTGGCAAGCTGGTTTCCAGTGTGGTTAACTTTGGTCAGCCCTTGCCTCGAAAGGCACTGGCAGATTCCTATTGGCATTCGGAAAACTGTGACCTTTTCATAGTCGCTGGCTCAAGCCTTGTGGTCACTCCGGCCGCTGACATGCCTAAAGTGGCTCTGAAATCAGGAGCCAAGCTGGTGATTATCAATCAGGGTGAAACGCCATTCGACCGGGTTGCTCATCTGAGATTCTGGGAAGGGATAAGAGAAGTCTTACCTCCAGCAGTGGCTCAGTTGAAGGAATTTATGAGAGTATCTTGATTGGGCTGTTTTCCAGATGAGAGGTTATCTTACCCAAAAGCTTATCCACTCCCCAGCCTCTGGTGGCGGAGATAAGGACTATGTTTTTATTCGGCAGCACGATTTGTTCCTTAAGACAAGGAACAGCAGTTAGGATTTCTAGCTCCCCTTCACTGCTCAGGGCTAAATCCAGCTTGTTGAATACTGTGATTCTAGGTTTGTCTTTGAGGTTTAGCTTGTCAAGGATTTTCTCTACTGTGAGGCATTGATTGGCAGCGTTTTTGTGTGTTATGTCAACCATATGCAAGAGTAAGTTAGCTTCACCAAGCTCCTCCAGCGTGGCTCGAAAGGCGGCAACGATTGATGACGGCAGTTTTTGAATAAAGCCTACAGTATCAGTCATCAAGAATTGCTGACCATTGGGTAAGTTCAAACGGCGAGTCACTGGGTCAAGGGTAGAAAAAAGTTTGTCTTCTACAACTACACCAGCCTTACTTAGGGCATTAAATAAGGTGCTTTTGCCAGCATTAGTATAGCCAACAAGGGCTACGATTGGCATTCCTATTTTCTTGCGTTGCTTTCTATAAAGAGCTCTGTGCTGCCTTACCTCTTCTATTTCATGTTGCAGACGATTGATGCGCTTATGAATAAGGCGGCGGTCAGTTTCTAATTGCGATTCGCCAGGACCTCTGGTGCCGATACCTCCACCAAGTCGCTCTAAATGGCTCCACTGCCCCACAAGCCGTGGCAGAAGGTATTGGTGCTGAGCTAACTCAACTTGAAGTTGTCCTTCATGGGTTCGAGCTTGTTTAGCAAATATGTCCAAAATGAGGGCTGTGCGGTCAATAACCTTAACCTGCAATAATTCTTCCAGGTTTCTTTGCTGCCGCGGTGATAGCTCATCATCAAAAATCACTGTGTTGTATTGAGCTTGCTCTTTGAGGCTAATTAGCTCGGCAATCTTTCCCTTGCCGATATAATAAGTAGGTGAAGGCGCTTTTAGTTTCTGGGTAAACATACCTACCACATTGGCGCCGGCTGTCCTGGCTAGATAAGATAATTCCTGTAGAGAATCAACAGCTGACCAACCATGGTTAGAGGCCTTGCTCTCTACTCCTACCAGGAATGCTTGTTCCTCAGTTTGGGTAGCGAAAAGCTCCTGCTTTATTTGTTCCCTCCTGTGCTTATCACCCTCATCCTTCGATAAACTCAAGACAAGCTCTTAATCCTCTCATGTAATGAAGTTCCTTTTCCTTACAAGAGAGGAAGTTTACCTGGCAACTAACATCTTCGGGCATGCCAAGCTGATAGGCGGTTTACTCCTTCCTCTAAACGGTCATCAGCCAGAGTCAGGGAGAATCTAATGTAACCCTCTCCCTCCTTTCCATAGCCAATGCCAGGAGTGACAGCTATGCCAGCTTCATCAAGCAACTTTTTAGTGAAATCTATCGAAATATAGCCCTGAGGAATGGCAGCCCAAATGTAGAAAGTGGCTTTGGGTATCCTGGCTTTTAAGCCTATTTTAGCCAGGACTTTTATCAGTTTGTCTCGGCGCCGCTGCAAAATGGCATTATGCTCAGCAATACAATCCTGAGAGCCACGCAGAGCTTCGATAGCAGCCTGCTGAATTGCTTGAGGGATACCCGAATCCAGATTGGATTTAACTCGGAATAAGGCATCTATCATCTCAGCATTGCCCACCACCATGCCTATTCGCCACCCTGTCATGTGATAAGTTTTGGACAAGGAGTGAAATTCTACACCAACTTCCTTAGCTCCTGATACTTGCATAAAGCTTGGTGGCTTGTAGCCCTCAAAGGCGACTTCGCTGTAAGGAGCATCGTGGCAGACAGCTAGATTATTATGCTGGCGAGCAAAATAAACTGCCTTTTCGAAGAAATCAATGTCGGCTGTAGCCCCAGTGGGATTGTTGGGATAGTTTAACCACATGAGCTTTGCTTTGCTGGCTATCGGCTCGGGGATGGCTTCGAAATCGGGCAAGAAGTCATTCTCCTCTTTCAAGGGCATAAAATACGGCTTGCCGCCAGCTATTATGGTGCTCATGGAATACACCGGATATCCAGGGTCAGGTACCAGGGCTATATCACCAGATTCGATAAAACACAACGCTATATGCCCAATCCCTTCCTTGGAGCCAATGAGCGGCAGCACTTCTTTATCTGGATTCAGAGTAACTCCGAATCGCCTCTCATACCATTCGGCAATAGCCTGTCGGAGTGCGGGCAAACCGCCAGTCTCGGGATACCGATGATTAGCCTGGTTGTGTGCTGCCTGGCACATGCATTCAATAATGTGAGCCGGCGTGGGCAAATCAGGGTCACCGAGGGCGAAGCTGATGATGTCCTCTCCCCTAGCTCGAAGTTCAGCGATTTTCTGATTTATGTCGACAAAAAGATAAGGGGGTAACTTATTAAGTCGTTTGGCTAATTGCATTGGCTATTCTCCTTTAGTTAGATATTCCCCAGTGAAAACTTCTTCCACCGGGCCGGTGAGCAATACCTCCCCTACCCTATCCCACGATATAGTCAAGGTCCCACCTGGAAGTATTATGTCAACTATATCGCCTACATAATTATGTAGCTGGGCAGCTACAGCTATGGCACAAGCACCGCTACCACAAGCAAGGGTCTCTCCCACACCTCGCTCCCATACTCTAGCTTCTATCTTCCCCCTACTCAAAACCCTGGCTATCTCAAAGTTTGTCCTTTGTGGAAACAAGGGATGTCTTTCCACCTTAGGTCCCACCTCGGCTAGAGGAAAATTAACTACTGGCTCAGATACAAAGCTCACCGCATGGGGATTGCCCATGGATAAGAGGGATACTGATAGCTGATAGCTGTTAGTTGTCAGTTGATAGGTGATTACTGGAGACTGCTTCGCTTCGCTCGCAACGGCATCTGTGGTGAGGGTGACGGGAATTTGTTCTGGTTGGAATTGGGGCGTGCCCATGCTTACCTCGACTCGGCTCACTTTATTTCCTAACATGTACGCTTTAGCCTGTCTCATGCCCGATAACGTTTCTATCCTTAAATTTGTTGTACTAACTACGCCCTTTTCAATAGCATACTTGGCAAGACACCTTAATCCGTTGCCACAGGTCTCAGCCTCGGAACCATCGGGATTAAAGATGCGCATCTTTAAATCGCAATAGCTAGAATTCTGCACCAATATCAAACCATCGGCCCCTACGCCAAAGTGACGGTCACACATAGTTTGTGCCAGCTTAGCCCAATGAGATTCTTCGCGGAGTTTACTCTGAGCGAGATTCTTCGGTCGCTTCTCTCCCTCAGAAAGACAGGATGGGGCTCTGTCATCTATCAGAATAAAATCGTTTCCTGTAGCCTGGAATTTGGAGAATTTCATGCTATAAAGCCTCTTATTAGATTCTTCGGGGAGTTTACCCTGAGCGAGATAAGATTCTTCACTACGCTCAGAATGACAGGGAGCGAAGGGCTCAGAATGATAGACGACGGGCTGACATCAAACCAATGGATTCTTTCATCGTCCAGATGAAACCAAGCATATTGATGACGAGCAAAGTGATGGGTTTCATACTTTATCTGTTCAATAGCTGCCGGCAAAGTCAACTGGCCTTGAAGAAACTGGCCCACTTGCTTATAACCTATGCCCGACATAGAAGGCAAGGAAAAGCTATAACCCATTTTTACTAGCTCCTCTACCTCCGCAACTAATCCCTTTTGTATCATTTTATCAACACGCTGATCAATCCTATTATACAACTTGCTTCTTTCTACGGTTAAACCGATGATGCGGATAGGAAAACCTGGCGCCTCCTTGCGCCATAACTGAGAGGGAAGCTGCCCTGTCATGTGGTAAATCTCTAAAGCCCTGATGATACGGCGGATATTGCCAGGATGGATTTTGGTTGCGGCAAGAGGGTCGATTTGCTGAAGTTCTTTATAAAGCATATAGCTACCTTCTCGCTTCGCTCTGGCTTCCAAATCACATCTTAGTTTAGGGTTAGGTGGCACCTGGGGTATTTTCCATCCTTCTAATATTGACCACAGATAAAGGCCGCTACCACCTACCAATAACGGCAATTTGCCTTTTTGCTGGATAGCCTTGATTGCCTCGGTAGCCAGTTGATGATACATAGCTAGGTTGAAATCTTCATCAGGGTTAACTACATCAATAAGGTGATGAGGGACTGATGCTCTTTCAGCTAAAGTGGGTTTATTGGTGCCGATATCCATATAGCGGTAAACCTGTCGGCTATCAGCGCTTACTATCTCTACCGGGAAATCTCGAGCTAAGTGTAGAGCAAGCTCGCTTTTGCCTACTGCTGTGGGACCAACGATGGCAACAAGGCATTTCATTGGGGATTCTTCGCTCCGCTCAGAATGATGAAGGGCGTTTGATTGTCGCTGTTTGCTCAACAATGCTTAAGAATTCCTCGGCCTTGAGACTATTTCCACCAACTAAAGCGCCATCAATCTCCGATTGGGATATAAACTCAGCGATGTTGTCACTGGTAACGCTGCCGCCATAGAGGATACGTAAATCTTGAGCCACATCCTTGCCCCACAGCTTAGCTATAATATTGCGGATGAACTTGATGGTAACTGCTGCTTGTTCGCCGCTAGCTGCTTTGCCGGTGCCAATGGCCCATACTGGCTCGTAGGCAATCACCAAATCGCGAGCTGGTTTTATATTGTTTAAACCCCAACTTACCTGCTTACCAATCACTTCCTCTGTCCTGCCAGCTTCATTCTCCTCAAGTCTTTCTCCAACGCATAAGATGGGCTTAAGCTTGTTTGCCAGAGCTGCCCTTATCTTCTTATTAACTATCTCGTCAGTTTCGCCGAAATACCACCGTCGCTCAGAATGTCCCAGAATAACAAATTCACATAACTCTGTGAGCATTGCCGGGGATATCTCACCAGTATAAGCCCCTTTAGCCTCAAAATGCATGTTCTGCGCACCGAGCTTAACAGAAGAACCTTTTATTAGTCCCCTTATCATAGTCAGCGAGGTAAATGGTGGGCAGATTACCTTCTCTACCCCCTCTATTCTATCCAGGCTATCTAGCATGTCATGGACGAGCTTTTCAGCTTCATCCAGTGTGGTATTCATTTTCCAGTTGCCAGCGATAAGGGGAATACGCATTTCATAGCCTCCTATTTAGTCATCAGGTATCAGTTTCAGCTTCATACTGACTGCTCCTTTAAACTGCTTATCCCTTATCTGGCAAGATTTCCACTCCAGGCAAAGTGGCGCCTTCTAAGAATCTTAAGCTGGCACCGCCTCCAGTGGAGACATGGGTCATTTTATTAGCCAGTCTCATTTCCTGGACTATCTCAGCACTAGAGCCGCCACCGATAATAGTAGTAGCGTTGACAGCAGAAAGAAGCTTGGCTAATGACCTGGTCCCTTGAGCAAACTGAGGTATCTCGTAAATTCCCATGGGCCCATTCCACATAATGGTGTGGCACTTCCTTAGCTCGTTGGAGAAAAGCTCGATGGTCTGAGGTCCGATATCCACAATGTAGCTATCAGGCGATATGTCGGTTATGGACACCACTTTAGTTTTTGCCTCAGCTTTAATCTCCTTGGCTACAACCACATCAATTGGCAGCAAGAATGGCACCTTCCATTCTTCGGCTTCCTTAAGCAACTCTTTAGCCAGGCTCAATTTATCCCTTTCCACTAAAGAGTGTCCCACTTCGTATCCCTGCGCCTTCAAGAAAGTAGCCACCATGCCACCACCAATAAGCAAAATATCGAGTTTCTTTAGCATATTTTGCACCAAGCCCATTTTGTCGCTCACCTTAGCACCACCTATCACGCAAGCGAAAGGATGCGCTGGAGCACTCAGAAGGTTACCCATAGCTTCTAATTCTGTTTCCATCAGGAAGCCAGCCACCGCTGGCAAGTATTTGGCTACACCCACAGTAGAGGCATGCGCCCTATGTGCCGTGCCAAAGGCATCGTTAACGTAAATGTCAGCTAAACGGGCTAATTCTTGGGCAAAATGAGGGTCGTTTGCCTCTTCCTCGGGGTGAAAGCGCACATTTTCCAGAAACAGAATATCTCCTTCTTTAAGTACCTTTACCTTATTTTCTACCTCACGGCCCACGCAATCAGGTGCTATGCTGACAGGTAAACCTATAAGCTGTGACAGGCGCTGTGCTACTGGTGCCATTCGTAATTCCTCAACTACTCTGCCTTTAGGGCGCCCCAGATGAGAGCAAAGAATTACCTTGGCTTTATGCTCAACAAGATAATTAATGGTAGGCAATGAGGCTCGGATGCGGCTATCATCACTAATGGCGCCGGTATTTACATCCAACGGAACGTTGAAATCAACTCTAACCAGCACCCTTTTCCCTTCAACATCTATATCCTTGACAGTCTTTTTCTGCATTTTTCACTCCTAGTAGTCGCACTCCATTAAAAAACGTGCTGCCTCGCTTAATGGAACTCGCCTGGATGGATCAAGACCAGTAGCTTCAAGCTTTGTCAAAGCTCGGTGATAATATTGTTGCTCCAAATCCTGGGCATAACCCCTGGCACCTGAACGATTGAGTATTTCTACCACTTCAGTTACATCCTCCACTTCAATGGATTCCTGTGAGTAAAGCTTCTCAAGCCTCTGCTTATCTTTGCCCCTGCTGTTTTCCAATCCGTAAACTACCGGCAAAGTTTTCTTCCTGTGTAAAATATCACCCTTTACAGACTTGCCAATTTTTTCCTCTGTTCCCCAAATGCCCAGTATGTCATCATGAATTTGATAAGCCATGCCCAAGTTTTTGCCAAACTCGTGGAAGTAGCTCACTATCCCCTCATCCTCTGTAACAAGGCATGCTCCGATAGAGGTTGATGCAGCCATTAATGCCGCTGTTTTCTTCGTTATCATTCTAAGGTAATCTTCAGTGGTAACATCGCCACGAGCCTCATAGGCAATATCTAGATATTGGCCTTCACAAAGCTCTAGGCAAGCTTCGCCTAGCACTTGGATTGCTCGCATAATTTTCGTCTCGGCTATCCCCCTCTCTCTCAATTTAAGCAAAACTAAATAAGCTAAGGCAAACATGGAATCGCCAGCATTTATAGCTTGCGGCTGTCCCCATAATTTCCATACAGTTGGGCGATGGTGCCGCTCACAGCTAGTGTCTTCAATATCATCGTGGATTAAAGAGAAGTTGTGAATGAGCTCTAAGGATACCGCGGCAGGCAATATCTGTAACGCATTTCCACCTACCGCTTGACAGCTAAGAAGGCAAAGAACAGGGCGAGTAAATTTACCAGACTTCTTACCACTGGGATGACCTTGTGCATCCTGCCAACCCAGATGGTATCGCAACATATCATAAAGGGCTGAAGGTTTACTACCAATAATTCTCTTTAACTCAGCCTCTACTTCTCTTCGGTAGGAGGTGTAACTTTCAGGCAAGATTTCATCTGTGCTTATCAAAACCACCTTTATATTAATGGCCAAAGGGGCAAATTGTCAATAAAGCTAATTTAGAGCCTGTCTGTTTTGTCACCCTGAGCCGAAGCTCCGAGCGAAGTGAGGAGGCGGTGAAGGGTCTAAATTCTTCGCTACGCTCAGAATGACAGGAAGCGAAGGGCGCAGAATGACAATTTGGAGTTGCTAGACGCTCTGCTAATTTAAAGCCTTGAAAAAGTCTCCTTATTGTAATATAATTAGCACTCTAACATTCAGAGTGCTAATTATTGGAGGTAATTAGATGAATTGTGCTGTTTGCGGGAGTCCACTGCTTTTCGACAGGGTCGTTTTCCACTGTTCCTGTGGAGTTTTTGTGCATGCCTATTGCTGGGATAAGCATGTGTTGCAAGCCCATAAGCCGGCTTTCGAGGTAGGCACCGTTGATTTGAATAGTGAGTTTAAAGTAAAAGAGAGCAAGGTAGAGGAGGAAGCCTCAGATAAACAGGTAACACCGTCTATAGAATGAAAGAGGAATAAAAATGCCTACTTATCGATACCAGTGTGAGAACTGCAACCGGCGATTTGAGCTCAGGCAAGGATTTAATGATAAACCAATAGTTGTTTGCCCTGTATGCCGCGGAGTTGCCCATCGCCTTTTTTCTCCCGTGCCTATCTTGTTTAAGGGGCCAGGGTTTTATGTTACGGATTCCAGGGAAGAGAGCAAAAAAAGGCTTGATGCTAAAGGGCCAAGGAAAAAAGAGATGGACAAAGGGAGCGGGAAATCATGAAATGCCCTGTTTGTGGCAGGGAAGCTAGAACCCATATTTACCACTGTGCTAAATGCGGTGTTTATGTGCATGAAGAGTGCTGGCGAAAACATATTGCCCAAGCTCACAAAAAATAGCTTGTGCTTTTGCTCCATGCCTGTCAAATCATTTGAGACGGTAACCCAAGTTTAGGTTGCTGTGTCATAATTCGGATTCAGCTCCTTCCACACAAAGGAGATTTCCTCCCTTGTCTCCCTTTCAAGAACGAGCCTATTTTAGGGGCTACTCTTTGACCCCAAAAGGTGTAACGCCTCCGTCAGGTAACATGGCTGTTTGATTTTGCCTCAGACTCAAAATCAGACTCAAACTAGATTTGCCTCATTCGGTTTTCATGGTCTTCACCCCAAAGATTTTGTAGTGCGACCCTTTAGGGTCGTGCACGAGGCTAAAGCCGCGCACTACATTTCCAAACAGCCTCGGTAACATTTACCTTGAGGCAATCTGACCTATTGACTAGTTAAAAGGTACCATTCTATAATAGAGTATAGAGAGCCCGCTACTTATAGTGGACGAATTGAGCATAGCCGAAGGCGATACTGGAGACTGGTAGCAATGTCGGAAGGAGGTGGTGCTATGTAAAAAGAATGTATGCTGGGGAAGGGTGGAGAGCGCATTAACTTTTAAGAAAGGAGGTAATTAAAAGTGGCGGAAAGACGTAGAGGTGGTTATTTTGGTTTTCCCCTGATATATAAGATAGCGATAGGACTGGGTGTGGGGATTGTTGTGGGGATAATTGCTGGACCTGCCATAGCGCCGGTAAAACCACTGGGAGATTTCTTTGTGACATTGCTTAAAATGTGTATCATGCCAATAGTCCTCTTTTCCCTTGTGGTAGGTGCAGCGAGTATATCGCCAGCACGCGGAGTGAGAATCGGCGTCAAGACGATAGTTTTTTACTTAGTAACTACATTTATTGCCGTCCTGATAGGTTTAGCTATAGCAAACCTATTCAAGCCAGGATTGGGATTGGCACTTGCTGGAGAAGAGGTAGTACGAGAGGTAGCAGCACCGGCAATAAAAGATGTTTTGCTCGGGCTAATACCAAAGAATCCCTTCGCGGCTTTAGCGGAAGGAAAGGTATTGCCCACAATAGTATTCGCTATACTGGTGGGAACAGCGTTGTCTTACCTCAAAGAGATGAAAGTTCCCAGAATCAGCGAAGCTGCCGACACTGTATTAAGGGTTTCTGACGGATTAGCTGAAGTGATGTATAAGTTGGTCAGCTGGATATTGGAGATTGCACCTTATGGTGTATTTGCCTTGATAGCGGTAGTTGTTGGTACGCAAGGGGCAAAGGTTTTGGGTCCTCTGGGCGTTGTCACTGGGGTGGTATATTTAGGCCTCATTATTCATTATTTCGTAGTCTACGGAGGAGCGTTAAGAATATGGGGCTTTAATCCGGCCAGATTTTGGCCCAGAGCTAGAGACGCCTCGCTTACAGCTTTTGTCACTAGAAGCAGCAGCGGAACTTTACCAGTTACAATGACCGTTGCTAGGGAAAAGCTAGGGATTGATAGAGGTATATACTCATTTACGCTACCACTTGGTGCCACTATAAACATGGATGGCACCTGTTTGTATCAGGCTGTTTGTGCCATGTTCATCGCCAATGCGGTAGGAATGCCCTTGGCAATAGGGGCACAGATGCTAGTTATGATTACAGCGGTTTTAGCCTCTATAGGAACAGCCGGAGTCCCCGGGGCTGGTGCAATAATGCTGCTCCTGGTTCTTGAGTCAGTGGGGCTACCTGTTGAAGCAGGAACATCCGTGGCGCTAGCTTATGGTATGATTCTGGGCATTGACGCCATACTGGATATGGGCAGAACAAGCCTGAATGTTACTGGCGATCTGGCAGTGACTTCAATAATAGCGAAAACTGAGAACATGATTAATTTAGACTTTTGGCGTGGAGGAGCAAAAGCTAAGGCATAATAATTGATACCTTTCAAGGTAGTCTGCTGTAATTGTGGAAAGGAGGCCCGCAGGGATGAATGGCGGTGGCGGGATGATTGTGGGGGTGTATTTGATATTGTCCTCGATTTCCAAGGAAGGGAATTTCCAGAATTAGTAGATGTAAAAGAGGAAAATATCAGGAGATATGCTCAATTTCTCCCTGTAGAAGGCCTCCCTTCCGTGCACCAAGGGTGGACTCCAATAGTCAAGAAAACTATAGCTGGAGTTGAGGTTAACTTCAAACTTGAGTACTTAAGCCTGGGAGGTTCTTTCAAGGACAGAGGGGCTTATGTTAGCACAGCAAAAGCTAAGGAACTGGGTGTAAAAGGGATAATTGTAGATTCCTCTGGTAATGCAGGGATAAGTTTCTCTCTCATGGGTCTCCTTTCCGGAATAAATGTTGACGTGTTTGTCCCCAAGCACGCCCCGGAAGGGAAGAAAAATTTGCTCAGACTTTTACAGGCCAATGTCCATGAAATTGATGGAGATAGGATGGATGTTAATCGGGAAGCGATAAAAGCTGAAAGAGAGGGCTTTGTTTATGTCGGACATTGGTGGAATCCCTATTTTATAGAAGGCGAGAAAACTATGGCTTACGAAGCTTATGAGCAGATAGGTAGTAGTGACTATGTAGTAGTTCCCGTTGGGAGCGGTACCATTTTACTTGGTTTGTATAAAGGGTATCAAGAATTAGTAGAACTCCAAGTTTTAAATAAGGTACCCGAAATTATCGCCGTCCAGGCTTGTGGCTACTCGAAGATATGCAGAGACCTCGGTGCTAAAGAAAGGTGTCTAACTAAATCGAAGCTTGCTGATGGTATAGCTATAGCTGATCCACCGAGGAGACGACAAATAGTGGAGGCAGTGAAAAGGACGAATGGGCATGCCATCATAGTTGAAGATGAGGAAATAAAAGAGTCCTTGGTAGAATTGAGGCGACTTGGCTTTATTGTTGAACCTACCAGCGCAGTGCCTTATGTAGCCTTAAAGCAATCCATAAAAGAGGGTTTCATCAAACCCAAAAGCAAAGTTCTGTTACCCTTAACAGGTTCTGGGCTGAAATTGGTGGATGAGCTTATAGAAATAAAAGAATGTTTAAAAATGTAGTTGCCCAATTTATTGGGCGACTGTGCCTGATAAATCAGGCAACTACAAAAATTTGGGGGTGAAACACCTCTGAGATGGCTGGAATTGAACGGGGAATCAAAATTAAACAGCCTTAAAATAAGTTAGGGGGTGAGTTGAGATGGCGCTACTTATAAGTAAGTTAGGAGGGGAGATAAAGCCCTCGGCGACTCTTCGCTTAATGGAGGAGGTAAGCTCTCTAGAAAAAGAGTATGGCTTTAAAATTATAGATCTCACTTCTGGACAGCCAGATAGAGGTCCCACTGAAGATGTTTTAGCAGCTCTTTTCGAGGGAGGCAAGCTCAGCAGATATGGACCGGTGCAAGGTGACCCCGAGTTAAGGGAAGTATTGTCGGGAGTAATAAATAAAGAAATTGGCGTGAGGTATGACCCCCAAGATATAGCAATTACCGTTGGGGCGAAAGGTGGCCTAGACATATTGATGAGGGTTTTACTTGAGCCAGGAGAGAGTATGGGGATTATGACTCCATTCTGGGTTACCTACCCCGAATCTGTGAAAATAGCCTATGGTATCCCTTGTTTTCTGTTGCCAGATGGAGGTCTGAGACCAAATCCAGAAAAATTACGGAGAGAAATAGAAGCTAAGAACATAAAGGTGTTGCTCTATAGCTCACCGTGCAATCCTTCGGGCGTTGTTTATACCAAGGATGAGCTAGAGGAAATAGCCAAGATTGTGAAAGAAAAAGATATATGGGTTATAGCTGATGAAATTTACAATAAGTTTCTCTTTGACGGTAAAAAGCATGAGAGCATATTGTCAATCGAAGGCATGAGAGATAATGCCATATTGGTTGATGGCCCGTCTAAGAGACTTGGTGTTCCTGGTTGGAGATTGGGATATGTTGCTGGCCCCAGTGAAGTTATCAAAGCATTAACAAAATTGCAAGGGCATGTCAATTCTGGGACTTCGCGGCCGGCTCAATATGCTATGCGTGTCGCTTACACTAGCCAAAAGGCTAAGGAAGCTACTGATGACATGAGACAAAGATATGAAAGGAATAGAAATGTTTTTGTCAAGGGCTTGAATGAGATTGATGGCATTAGTTGCATTAAGCCAGAAGGGGCATTTTACGCCTTTCCTAGCATCGATAATTTCTTTGGCTCCAAATATGAATTTGCCGGTAAGGAATTCGCGATAAGAAGTTCTGTAGATTTTCGCAATTTTTTGTTAAGAAAGGCACAAGTAGCTGGAGTTGAAGGTGCTCCATTTGGGATGGATAGCCATATTAGATTTTCCCTAGCAACCGGGGAAGAAAATATTGTAAATGCACTGAATTATATCAACCATGCGATGAAGGAGTTACACTTATAGCTTTTGCAGTCAGTAAAATTCCCAGTTTTGCTAACCTCCATCTTTATCAATCAATCTCTATTATGTTACACTTAATCTAGATGTCCCTGTAGCTCAGCTGGATAGAGCGGCTGCCTTCTAAGCAGCGGGTCGTGGGTTCGAATCCCTCCAGGGACGCGGCAGATTTGAAAGGGGTTAGAAGAATAATGGAAAATTCGTCAGTAAAAGAACTTCTGGAAGCGGGAGCTCACTTTGGTCATCCGGCTAGCTATTGGCACCCTAAGATGAGAAAATATATCTTTACCCAGCGCAACGGAATACATATCATTGATTTAGAAAAGACAGTTACGATGTTAGACGAGGCATGTGCCTTTGCCCGAGACCTAGCAGCCAGCGGGCAAATTATCCTCTTTGTCGGCACTAAGAAACAAGCCCAACAAGTGATAGAGGAAGAAGCTAAAAGATGTGCCATGCATTATGTCAATCAAAGGTGGCTTGGAGGAATGCTAACTAATTTTGCCACTATACAAGCTCGGATTGATTATCTGGTTCGTTTGGAAGATAAGAGAGAGAAAGGCGAGTTCGATCAGTTATCTAAGAAAGAAAGGGTGAAATTAGAAAAGAAAATCTTGAGGTTAAATGAACAAATGGGTGGTTTTAAGGAAATGACTGCTCTCCCTGGAGCTCTTTTCATCGCTGACCCTATTAAGGACAAAATTGCCTTTGCTGAGGCCAAAAAACTGGATATTCCTGTAATAGCCATCGCAGATACTAATTGTAATCCCGATAATATTGATTACCCCATCCCGGCTAACGATGATGCTATCAAAGCAATCAAACTAATTTGTGCCAGAATAGCTGATGCCATAATTGAAGGCAAAGGAATACAAGCTTCTGAAGAAGTAGAGGCTGCTGGCTTACCATCCGCCGAGACAGAAGAGCCCGTCGAAATTTTAGGTTCTTACACCTTTAATCCGGAGGAGGATCAACCCTAGGTTATTTGAATGAGGGTATCAACCAAGGCTATTAAAGAGGTAAGAGGCAGAACTAAAGCTGGTATACTTGAGTGTAAGGATGCTTTGCTAGAGGCAGGTGGAGATATAGAAAAGGCAGTCAAAGTTTTGAAATGTCGTGGGCGTGCAATTGCGGGAAAAAAGGCGGAGCGTATTGCCAATGAAGGAGTAATTGAAGCTTACGTCCATCACACTGGGCGGGTAGGAGCATTAGTAGAGCTAAACTGTGAAACTGATTTTGTGGCTCGCACGGATGAATTTAGACAGCTTGCTCACGACTTAGCCATGCAAGTAGCTGCTACATCTCCACAGTTTATCACCGCGGCAGAAATCCCAGCAGGGGCGGAGTTAGAGCCTCAAGAAGCTTGTCTCCTTCTCCAGCCCTTTATCAAAGAGTTCGATAAGACTGTAGAGGAAATTATCGCCGAAACAATAGCTAAAGTGGGCGAGAATATAAAGGTGCGCCAGTTTGCTAGATTTGAACTCGGCTGTTAGCTATTGGCGTTCTTGTCTTTACTGATAACCGATCATGGTAGAAGAAATACTTATCGAACTGAATTCAAAAATGCAAAAGGCTGTTGATGGCTTAGCCCGCGAGTTAACTATTATCCGCACTGGACGAGCTAACCCAGCGATAGTTGAGAATATTATGGTTGATTATCACGGCGCGCTTATTCCCATCCACCAGATTGCCACTATATCTGTGCCTGAGGCTAATTTAATTGTTATCCAACCTTGGGATCGTACCTCATTACGTAATATCGAGAAAGCTATTCTTAAAGCTGATATTGGCCTTAATCCTCTAAATGACAGCAATGTAATTCGGGTGGTTATTCCTCCCCTAAGTGAGGAACGTCGCATAAAGCTAGCCAAATTGGTGTCTAAAAGAATAGAGGAGCGGCGAGTAGTATTACGCAATATAAGGCGAGACAGCATCGCAAAATTAAGACAAATGGAGAAAAATAAGGAAATATCACAAGACAAGCTTGAGAATTCTATTAAACAAGTCGATAAGATTAGCGAGAGCTTTATAAACAAAGCAAACGAAATAGGTCAGAAAAAGGAAAAGGAGATAAGGGAAGAATAATCTACAGCGGCATGAAAGCTGATAAAATTGACTTATGCTTAAGCAAAGGATTTTCACTGCTGCTGTAGGTGTACCTCTCATCATTCTCGCTGTTTGGTTTGGCGATCCTTGGTTTAGCCTTCTTATCGCTGCCGTAGTATTGCTCGGCACCTTTGAGTTTTATCACACGTCTACTGACCTCACTAAGAGGCATCCCTTAACTTATTTTGGCTTGTCATGGGCACTGGTACTCGCCCTGAGTCCTCACTATGCAAATATATTACCTATAGTTATGACAGCCGCTGTGGTGATTTCTCTAGTCTGGCTGTTACGACTCTCACCTCAGAAGAAAGCATTCTATGATTGGGCTTGGCTAGTAGCTGGCGTTCTTTATGTAGGGTGGATGCTCAGTTACTGGGTCAACTTGCGCATTTTAGAAGATGGGAAAGGTTGGGTTTACTTGGCACTACTCACTACGTTTGCCAATGACACGGGCGCCTTTTTTGTTGGAAGAGCATGGGGCAAGCACAAGCTAGCCTCTGCTATAAGCCCAGGTAAAACTTGGGAAGGAGCCTTGGGTGGCTTCGTAAGCGCTATTATAGTTGCTGTAGCAATATCCAAGATTCCTGTCTTCTTTTCTCATTCACTCCTTGAATACTGGCAAGCCATGCTCCTAGGCTGCCTTATTAGCCTCTTTGCTCAACTTGGTGACCTGGTTGAATCTTTGCTCAAACGTAACATGGGGGTGAAAGAGTCAGGTAAGCTGTTGCCAGGGCATGGTGGTATTCTTGACCGTTTTGACAGCCTTATTTTTGTCGGGGCAATGGTATACTATTATGTAATATGGACCGTATAAAGAAAATAGCTATTTTAGGTTCAACGGGTTCCATAGGGCGGCAAGCTCTAGATGTGATACGTGCCCTTTCTGCTAGATTCCAGGTGGTAGGTTTAGCTGGGGGTAAAAATCTCAAGCTTCTGGAAAAGCAAATAGCCAAATTTCAACCTGAGATGTTTTATTCCTCAGTCGAGCCTGACTTTACCTATAGAGGGGAATTCTTATCCATGGAACAAATAGCCAGCCATCCAGATGTTGATCTGGTCATCATAGCCACTTCAAGCAAAGCAGGGTTGTATCCTACTTTAGCAGCTCTAAAGGCAGGCAAAACAGTAGCTTTAGCCAACAAGGAAGTATTGATGATGGCGGGGGAAATTATCGTTCGTGAGGCTAAAAGCTACCAAGCTCAAATTCTGCCTATTGATAGTGAGCTTAGTGCTATCTGGCAATGCTTGCAAGGGGAGGAAAATAAACCACAAAGAATTTTTTTAACTGCTTCTGGTGGACCTTTCTACCACTATTCCCAGCCGGAATTAAGAAAAGTAACGGTAGAGCAAGCCCTTCATCACCCTACCTGGAAAATGGGGAGGAAGATCACTATTGACTCGGCCACGCTTCTGAATAAAGGAGCAGAGGCTATTGAAGCTCATTGGCTTTTCGCTATTCCTTTTGAGAGCATTGAGATATTAATTCATCCACAAAGTATCATTCACTCCATGGTAGAGTTTATGGACGGTTCAATAAAAGCGCAGCTCAGCTTTCCCGATATGAGGTTGCCCATCCAATATGCCCTTTGTTATCCTGAGAGGTTGCCCAATTCAGAGCTACCACGCCTCAACTGGAACAAAATCCAGTCTCTAAACTTCGAGCCCGTAGAGCAAAACAGATTTCCTTGTCTTAAATTGGCGCTGGATGCAGGTAAGCAAGGAGGAACTTATCCTGCAGTGCTTTGTGCTGCCGATGAAGTGGCCGTAGGGTTTTTTCTTAACAAGCGTATAAGCTTTACTGATATAGCTAGAATAGTGCAAGAAACTTTGGAACAGCATCGGGGCATTGCTCAGCCATCCTTGGAAGAAATTCTAATTGCCGATGCCTGGGCAAGGGAATATGTTGAGCGACTTTCCCTTTGTCATGGCAAGGCTTGTCCTGCCCCCGAGCCCTTCGCTTCCTGTCATTCTGAGGGGGCGAAGCGACCGAAGAATCTCGCTCAGGGTAAACTCCGCGAAGGGGAGGGAACTCGACGAAGCAATCTCAGGTCAGTGAGATAAGAGATGAACATTGCCATAGTTATTATTCTTTTTATTTTGACTCTGTTCGTTGTAATCTCCCTTCATGAACTGGGGCATTTTATCACTGCTAAGCGCGCTGGGGTGAAGGTAGAGGAGTTTGCTTTAGGTTTTCCTCCACGGCTTTTTGGTATTAAACACGGAGAGACGCTATATTCAGTTAATGCTATACCCTTAGGAGCTTTCGTCAGGTGCACTGGCGAAAATGACCCTACAGTGCCCCGGAGCTTGGCTAGCAAAGGTCCGTGGAGCAGGTTAGCATTCTATGCTGCCGGCCCATTAGTCAACATTTTTCTGGCTTTTATCTTGCTTAGTGCCTTCTTTACGCTACCTACAAGTGGGATAGTTGGTAATGGGGTTATGGTGCACTCCATAGTAGAGGGCTCACCGGCGGAAGTAGGTATCGAGCCTGGGGATGTAATTCTGGAAGTGAATAGGCAGCTTGTTTATAAATGGGGAGATATACAAAATATGGTTAATTCAAGCAAAGAAGGTGAGGAAATAACCTTGCTTCTGCAAAGGGATGGGAGCCAGAGTGAAACCAGTTTGAAGCCAGAATACGACCCGGCATTAGAGCAGCGAGTAATAGGTGTCCTGCTTTGTTGGAATATAGTGAATCAAGTGGAGGAAGGTTCACCAGTGGATGAGGCTGGTATTATGCCTGGAGACACCATTTTAAGCATTAATGGGCAAGCTATATATAACGGTGAAAGCATGTCACGCGCCCTAGCTTCTATTGCAGAGGGAGAGAAAATACACATAGCTTTACTTAGAGGACAGGAAGAAATCATTAAAGAGTTTGATTCTGCCCGACAGGTGACGGGTATTAATTTACGCTGGGTGGATGGAGTTCGTATTGAGCAGGGGCGACTTCCTGTATGGAAGGCAGCCTACTTAGGAGGCTGGTATATTACCCATATGCCTGAGCTGATAGTCGCTTCCATTCCCTTAATCAAAGAAGATCCTGGCAAGGCATTAGTAGGGCCAATAGGTGCCGGTCAGTTAACTGTAGAAGCAGTGAAATCTGCTGGCTTCAACTTTATGCTGTTTATGGCGGGCATCATTAGTTTGGGGCTTGCCTTATTCAATTTCTTCCCTATCCCTCCTTTAGACGGGGGGGGAATGCTAGTGGCACTTATTGAGGGAGTTAGGCGTGGGAAACGTCTCTCTCCTCGTGCTATGCGCTTGGCCTATACTATAGGCACTACTTTTTTAATCACGCTGATGGTTTTGGTAACCATTAATGATATCTTGCGCCTGAAAGGCGGGGGCTTTGGATTATGACACGCCGCGTTTCTAAACCTGTGAGAATTGGCAGAGTAACTGTTGGCGGCGATGCCCCAGTTGTGGTGCAATCGATGACCAAAACTGACACTCGTGATGTCTCAAGCACGATGAATCAAATTAAGCAGCTGGAGGATTGTGGTTGCGAACTAGTGCGGCTAGCAGTTCTAGATAAGGAAGCGGCGGAAAGCATTTCAGTGATAAAGAAGAGTGTTTCGCTACCTCTTATTGCTGATATTCACTTTGACTATCGTTTGGCTTTAGCTGCTCTGCAGGCTGGTGCCGATGGGCTTCGCCTTAATCCAGGCAATATTCGCGATAAAGAGCAAATCGCCAAGGTGGTAGCTGTGGCTAAAGAAAGGGAAATACCCATCCGAGTTGGAGTAAATGCCGGTAGTTTACCAGCGAACTTTGAGCTTGATGCTCCGCTATCTGAGCGGATGGTTAACATGGCATTGCAACAAATAAAGCTTTTGCAGAGCCTGGACTTTAATTTAATTAAGGTTTCTCTTAAAGCCTTTGATGTGTCCACTACCATTCAGGCTTACCAGCTAATTGCTGACAAAATACCTTATCCTTTACACTTAGGTATCACTGAAGCGGGGCTTCCTCGATTTGGAGCTATACGCAGTGCTGTAGGCATTGGCATACTTCTTTATCAGGGCATTGGTGACACTATCCGTGTTTCTCTTACTGCTCACCCATGTGAGGAGGTATTTGTCGCCTATGAAATTCTAAAAAGCCTTGGACTTCGTCAGCGAGGGCCAACCTTGGTAAGCTGTCCTTCCTGCGGTCGAGCTGAAGTTGATGTTGTTACCCTGGCTGAAGCCGTGGACAAACATCTTCAAAAGATAACCAAGGCTATTAAAGTGGCAGTTATGGGTTGTGTGGTTAATGGTCCTGGCGAGGCTAGAGATGCTGATGTAGGCATTGCTTGCGGCAAGGGGAAAGGTGCTATATTTAGGAAGGGAAAGGTAGTAAGCACAGTAAAGGAGGAAAATTTCCTAGAAGCTTTAATGGCAGAAGTAGGAAAGGTCTAACTATGGCAGAAGAAAAGGAAAAGCCGCTTACCCGTGATGATTTGCTGAAGCTAATAGAAGAAAACGGAGGAACAGCCGAAGGTCTTGACCTTTCAGAACAGACTTTTGTGGAAGCGATAGACCTTTCGGACTTAGACCTTCACGGGATTATCCTTAAGGATGCAAGATTTTCTACGCACTTTGAGGGTGACCAATTGTTGGGAGCTAAATTTGACGGGTCTAACCTTAATGGAGCCGACCTTCGTAGCATTAACCTTCAATATGCTCAGTTTAGAATGCTCAACAACCAACCCACATATTTACAAGCTGCTGACCTGAGAGGTTCACTCTTGTTAAATACTAATTTTCAAGGTGCAGACGTTACAGGCGTGAAATTTGGAGATCTAGCAAAAGCAGGAGGATATCTGGCAGCAATGTTGGATGATACTGACCTGCGGGGTGCAAAGCTATTTCGTGCAAACTTTAAGGGCTGCTATTTTTACAGCACTAAACTTGAGGGGGCCTTTATTCGTGGTGCTGATATTTTTGACGCTCATTTGGAGGAAGCTGATTGGGGCAACTGTGTGATTGGGGAGGAGAAACGTGGCGACTTTTCCTCGGCAATGAACATCTATCGCTGTCTCAAGCAATGGTATACCAATGCTGGTATGTATGATATTGCAGGTAAGTTTTTCTTTCGGGAGATGACAGCCCGAAGAAAGGCGCTAAAATGGCGGCCTAATCCCTTGCCGAGAATCAGACAAACACTTTATGGACTTCTCTGCGGATATGGCGAAAAACCATGGCAGGTCTTCGCAAGCGCCACAGTGGTTCTATTCTGCTTAGCACTCGTCTATTTCGCCATCGGAACTCTGACGCCTAACACTTTTTTGAACAGCCTTTACTACAGTGCCGTCTCTTTTACTGCTTTGGGCTATGGTAGTTGGGCACCACAGCCAACAGGCTGGGTAAAGGGGCTTGGAGCGGTTGAAGCCTTCCTGGGGGTTTTTATGATGGCATTATTCTTAGTGACTTTCATTAGGAAAATGACAAGATGATTAGAGGTTAATTAAAAATGCGTTTCTCTAAGCTTTTTGGCAAGACATTAAGGCAAGCACCTGCAGGAGCAGAGAGTATAAGCCACCGGTTACTGCTCAGGAGTGGCATGATTGCCCAGATAGCTGCTGGCATCTATTCCTATTTGCCCTTAGGCTGGCGAGTACTCAGAAAGATAGAGAGCATAATTAGAGAGGAGATAGATAAAGCTGGCGGGCAAGAATTGATGCTGCCAGTATTGCAGCCCTTCGAACTATGGCAGCAATCAGGAAGAGATGTTTCCTTTGGCCAATCTCTGTTCACCCTGACCGACCGCAAGGAGCATAAATTAGTCTTAGGACCCACACATGAAGAAGTTATTACTGAGCTTGCTCATCGCTATGTGCAGAGCTACCGCGATCTCCCTTTACTGCTTTACCAAATACAAACTAAATTCCGCGATGAGCCTCGCCCTCGTGGTGGATTACTGAGAGTCCGAGAATTCATTATGAAAGACCTTTACAGCTTTGATGTTGATGAGGCTGGTCTAGATGAAAGCTATGAGAAAATGAGCCAAACTTACAAGAATATCTATGCTCGCCTTGGTCTGCCAGCCTTAATAGTGGAAGCTGACAGTGGTGCCATAGGTGGCAAGGAATCTCATGAGTTCATGGTCATCACTGAGACTGGCGAGGATGAGGTTATCTATTGCTCCAATTGTGGCTATGCCGCTAATGCAGAGAAAGCCCAAAGTGCCAAAGCGAGGATAGAGGATGTCATTGCGAGCCGAAGTCCTGAACAAAGTGAAGGAGCAGCAAAGCAATTTCTTCCTCTAGAAGAAATAGCCACGCCGCGTTGCAAAACCATAGAAGAGGTAGCTAGTTTTCTTGGCGTGTCAACGAATCAAACTTTCAAAGCCGTATTTTATTCCGCAGATGGCGAATTTGTCTTTGTCGTTATCCGAGGCGACTTAGAAGTGAATGAAACAAAGCTAAGAAATACGCTGAAGTGTTCCGAGCTTAGATTAGCTACTGAAGGCGAGGTAAGTGAGGCAGGCATAGTGGCCGGCTTTGCTTCGCCTATTGGTATAAAAGATGTCAAAATTGTTGCTGATGATTCCATAACTTTAGGTGCTAATTTCATCGCTGGAGCTAATAAAGCTGGATATCACTTTAAGAATGCCAATTATCCTAGAGACTTTCAGGTTGACCTTATAGGTGATATTGCACTGGCTCACCCCGGGGATAACTGTCCTAAGTGTGGTAGCATGTTGTCTTCTGCTCGTGGCATCGAAGTAGGACACATATTTAAGCTGGGCACCTTTATCAGCGAAAAAATGGAGGCATTCTTCTTAGATCAAGAAGGTGTATCCAAGCCTATCGTTATGGGTAGCGATGGCATTGGATTAGGACGCCTATTAGCAGCCATAGTAGAGCAGAGCCATGATGATAAAGGTATTATTTGGCCTCTCTCTATTGCTCCCTACCAAGTTTATCTTTGCCCCCTTTATTTAGATAACACCGAAGTTGCCCCCCTAGCTGAAAATGTATACCAAGAATTGGGAAAAACGGGAGTCGAAGTTCTTTTCGATGATCGTGATGAATCCCCCGGAATTAAATTCAACGATGCTGACCTTCTGGGGATACCTCTACGTCTAACCCTAAGCCCGCGCACTCTAAAAAGCCAAAGCATAGAGGTGAAATGGCGTGCCAAGAAAGAAACTCAGCTTTGGCCATTAGAGAATGTGGCTGCTGAAGTTAATAGGCTACTAAGAAAAAAATTAGCTTCGCAAGGTTGCGCCCAGTTCTTGATGTAGTCTATCGAGCATCTGCTTTTGGATTATGTCAACTTCTTCATCAGTTAAAGTATGCTCAGGTGATTGATAAACAATCCTTATAGCGAAGGATTTCTTGCCTTCAGGTATTTGCTCACCTCGATAAAAGTCAAAGAGCGTGACTTTCTTTACTAGCGGGAAACTTCGGATTACATCCTCCACCTGCTGATAGCTTACTTGCTTATCTATTACTAAGGCGATGTCTCTAGTTATGCTGGGAAACCGTGGGATAGGCTGATACTGCTTTACTTTAATTGTTTTGCTCAGCAACCTGTCTATATCCATTTCAATAAGATAAACAGCATCGGAAAGCTCGAAGGCTTGTGCTACCCTGGGATGCAAGTTACCTACAATACCCACCTTGTCACTATCAATGATTATATTAGCTGCCCTTCTAGGTGATAGGCTTTCATCATCACTGACCCCAAAGGTTGCTTCTAGTCCCAATTGGTTCAAAAGGTTCTCTACTACCCCCTTAGCATCAAAGAAATTGAGCTTCTCCTTATTACCATGCCAGGACAATTCTGCCTTTGGGCCGCTAAGTGCAGCACAAAGCATTTCCTTTTCTTGTGGCAGCTCATTCCCTTGTGGCAAGAATATCTTGCCGATTTCAAATAATCTTATGCTCTTTTCCTCAATCCTTTGATTGTGTGCCAAGGTGGTTAGCAAACCAGGACACAAAGTAGTACGCAAGTATTCTTGCTCCTTAGTCATAGGGTTAGCTATCCTTAGGGGTGGAATCTTTAGCTCAAACTTTGGAGAAAGCTTTTGTAATCTCTCTAAGCTAGTTAAAGAATAAGTCAGTATTTCTTGAAAACCGCAGCCGGTGAGAATATTTCGTAATCTTTGCTTGAGATTGCTTCGCTGCGCTCGCAATGACAACCTTGGTTCTTGTTTAGGTAAGGGAGAGCTAAGCCTGGTAACAGGAACCTTGTCATAGCCGATAATGCGAACCACCTCTTCTACCAGATCAGCAGTGCACCTAATGTCACTACGCCAATAAGAAGTGACTACCAAGATTTGTGACGCTGAGTCGGCATGCTGACATTCAAAGCCCAAGGATTTTAATACCTTAAAAATCTTAGCTAGTGGTACCTTCAAGCCTGAAAGTCGCTCCACCTCCTCAGCAGAAAGTAGTATGCCTTTTGGCTCTAGCTTTCCTGGATAAACATCAACTATACCCCTGGCTGCTTTGCCACCAGCCAGCTCTAGCAGCAATTGAGTAGCCCGCTTCAGCGGCAGCAGTGGTAAGTCAGGATTTAGCCCTTTATCAAAGCGAATTGAAGCTTCACTCTGTAAATTAAGGCAGCGGCATCCTTGACGAATGATTGCTTGGTTGAAATTTGCCGACTCTAGGAGAATAGAAGTGGTTTTATCTGCAACCTCGGTATCTGACCCTCCCATAATTCCAGCAATAGCAACAGCCTTTTCTTTGTCAGCAATGACTAAAGTGTCGGGGCTAAGGACACGCTCTATTCCATCAAGGGTGGTTATAGTTTCGCCATTTTTAGCCCGACGGACAATAATCTGTTTACCTTCAAGCTTATGATAGTCAAAAGCATGGAGAGGCTGCCCATATTCCAGCATCACGTAATTGGTAACATCAACCACGTTGTTAATAGGACGCATACCATAGCTACTCAGGCGCTGCTGTAGCCAGCCAGGAGAAGACGTTACCCTAACCCCCATGATTAAGCTAGCGCAGTACCTAGAACATAAACTTGGGTCAATTATGTCAACCTTGACAAAGGAATCTATCAGAGCCTCTGTTTCTTCATAGCCTAACTCGGGCAAATGAAGTGGTTGCTCAGTAAGAGAGGCAATTTCTCTAGCAATGCCAATTATGGATAAGCAATCTGGGCGATTGGGCGTTATATCTAAATCAAAAATAACATCGCCTAAATAGTCTCTAAGAGGCATACCTAGAGGAGCTTCTGGTGGTAATACCATGATGCCCTCATGACTATCAGAGATCCCCAATTCCTTTTCAGAGCAAACCATGCCCTCAGAAAGAACGCCACGAATTTCAGCCGGCTTTAGCAAAATAGGTTTCCCAGTATGACCATCTATAAGTTGTGCTCCCACAGAGGCGAAAGGCACCTTCTGACCGTGGCTAATGTTTGGGGCACCGCAAACTACAGTAATCTGCTGGGGGCCGAGATTAACAGTAGCTAGCTTTAAGCGATCAGCATTAGGATGAGGATTTAAAGCTATCACTTTTCCTACTACTATGTTGTTCCAGGTGCTGCCTGTAATCTGTAGGTCTTTGACTTCCACGCCAGCCATAGTTAGCTTTCTAGCTAGCTCTTTAGGAGCAAGCTTGATGTCACTATAATCTTTAAGCCATTTAAGCGAAGCTTTCATGTTAGCTACTAAAACCTAGAATTGTTTTAAAAACCTAAGGTCATTACGGTAAAAGAGGCGAATATCGTCTATGCCGTAGCGAAGCATGGCGATGCGCTCTACACCCATACCAAAGGCAAAGCCACTATAAATTTCAGGATCAATATCACCACGCTTGAGGACATCAGGGTGGGTCATCCCTGCGCCCAATATTTCAATCCAGCCGCTGTAGCCACACAGGCGGCAGCCAGTTCCATGACAGGCTGAGCACTCAATAGCCACCTCCACCCCAGGCTCGACAAAAGGGAAATAATCACATCGGAAGCGTACTTTCCTTTCCTCACCAAAAAGGCAACGACTAAATTCAAACAAAGTGCCTTTCAAATCAGCCAAAGTAATATCCTTGTCTATAGCTAATCCTTCAACCTGATATAACATAGATTCATGGGTAACATCGGTTGCTTCATATCTATAAACCCGCCCCGGCATTATAGCTCTTATCGGTGGGCGCTTCTTTTCCATCAGCCTTATCTGCATCGGCGAAGTATGGGTGCGCAAAAGCCTAGATTCTTTATCCATCTCGGGATCTACCCACAAAGTGGCGAACATATCCCGTGCCGGGTGCCATTGAGGGATATTTAGAGCCTCAAAGTTATAATAATCCCACTCAACATCAGGCCCCTCAAAAACTTGAAAACCCATGTTCTTGAAAACATCACAAATTTCTTCCAGTACTTGGGGGATGGGGTGAAGTCGTCCTATGGGGACAGGCCGACCAGGCAAAGTAACATCTAATCCTTCGCGCTCTAAGGAAGTAGCCAGGTGGATTTCTTCTAGAAACTTTTTCTTTTCAACTAGGCCCGATTCTAAAGCTCTCTTGATTTCATTAGCTTGGGCGCCTACTTTTTTTCGCTCCTCTAGAGGTAGGGTAGCCAAAGAACGCAAAATTTGAGTTAACTTGCTTTTCTTGCCCAAGTGGTGAACTCGCCATGAGTTGAGTTCCCTAAGTTCGTTAACTTGGTTTAATTCACTAAGAGCCTCTCGGCGAAGTTCCTTAAGTTGCTTGAGCATTTGTGTTTTCAGATGAAACAGAAGCCATTAATTTAGCCAAGCCTTCAGGATCCTTAACTGCCATCTCAGCTAGCATCTTGCGGTTTATTTCCCTGTTTGATTTCTTTAAGCTAGCCATAAACTGACTGTAGGAGAGCCCTTGAGCTCGTGCTGCGGCATTGATACGGGCAATCCATAATCGCCTGAAATCGCCTTTTCGCTCCCGACGGTGGCAATAGGCATAATCTAGGCCATGAAGCATAGATTCATGAGCTGTGCGATATAAGGCATGCCTGGCACCATAATGGCCCTTGGTTAATTCAAGTGCCTTTTTATGGCGCCTATGAGTGACTTTCCCGCTTTTAGCTCGTGGCAAGATCATCCTCCCTCAGCTTTATTTTCAGAAGTTACCTTTTTCCCTCTGGCGATAGAGTAAACCACTATCAATGCAATGCCAATGAATAAAAAAACAAATCCGGGGATACCGGTTGCCTTGCCTATCCGGAAAGCAAAAGCACTGATTATAAGAGCTATACCTATCCCGGTTACTACCGAGCCTGTGAGCAAGAATCCCCAACCAGGAGGGCCTAGTGGTTTTGGTTGCTTTGGCTGGTATAGCCCCTTCTCTATTAAAGCCATATCTTTCTTATGCTCCCAATAAATTGCCCAGCCACCACAAGATATACCAAGGACTATTGCCAAGATAGGAATTAGAAGGGCCCAATTCATTTTTTAACCTCCTTTATGCTATTTATAAGGCAAAAGTCTTCCTACTCGCTTTTTATCTGCCGAAGAGACTGACATAAGCTCGTCATAAAGACGCTTGGTTCGAGGAGCTTTTTTCCGTCTTAAGTGGCTTTTGCCACACTTAGTCCGCATGAGCTTGCCACTACCTGTTATGTGAAAGCGTCCCTTCACTCCTTTATGAGTCTTAAGTTTTGGCATCTGATTTCACCACCGTAGATTTTTTCGCCGGAGAAGGCAAAAGGATTAAAGCTATACGCCTTGCATCCTTAACAAGACGGTCGCTTGCTACTGCTTCTTCTTTTAAGGCTTCGGCTACCTTCTGTAGCACCTTCCAACCTAATTCTGGATAAATAACCTCACGTCCTCTAAACCTCACCGATACCCTTACTTTACTACCTTCCTCCAGCAATTTTCTTATTGTTCTAATCTTCGCTTGTAAATCATGTTCCTCAATTTTTGGTCTAAAACGAACTTCTCTAAGCAAGCCAATTTTTTGACTCCTTTTTACTTTCCGTTCTTTTTTCGATTGTTCATATTTATACTTTCCATAATCAAGAAGCCGACATACCGGTGGAATGACCGTTGGTGATACTTCAACTAAATCAAGACCATGGTCATGGGCAAGCTGCAATGCTTGCTGCAGAGGTTGTATGCCCAGCTGTTCTCCTTCCTCTCCTATAAGTCGAACTTCTTTGACCCTAATTTGCCTATTAATCCGTAAATGTTTAACTATATCTTTTCCACCTCTAAAGTAATTTAGCGCTTAGCCTCTATATCTCCTCTTATCTTTGCCTTGACCTGTGAAATAGTTTGCGCGCCTATGTCCTCACCACTCCTTAAGCGAAGCGACACATTGGACGAAGCTACCTCATTATCACCAACTATAATCATGTATGGTATCTTATTTAGTTGGGCTTCCCTTATTTTCAAGTTCATTCTCTCTGAGCGGTCGTCAACATGAGTGCGAATACCCTCTTTTTTAAGCTCATTTCCCACTTGGTGAGCATAATCAATATGACGATCCGCTATAGGAATTATTACAGCCTGAACCGGTGATAGCCACACAGGAAAAGCACCACCATAATGCTCAATAAGACAAGCTAAGAAGCGTTCCATGCTTCCTAAAACAGTGCGATGTATCATTGTTACATTGTGTTCTAAGCCATCAGCACCAATGTAACAAACATTAAATCGTTGTGGCAAATTGAAATCGACCTGAATGGTAGGGCCTTGCCAAGCATGTCCTAAAGCATCTCTAAGTTTAATATCAATCTTAGGTCCGTAAAAAACTCCTTCGCCAGGATCCAGTTTGTAGGGCAATTTAAGTTTTTCTAAGACCCGTCTTAAAGATTCTGTAGCTCCCTCCCACATTTCAATAGTCCCAGCATATTTCTCCGGACGTGTGGATAATAGCAATTCATAATCACCAAAGCCGAAAGTGGACATCATAAACTTTGCTAGTTCTACAACTCCCATTACTTCTGCTTCAGTTTGGTCAAGGCGGCAGAAAATGTGAGCGTCGTCTTGAGTGAATCCCCTTACTCTAGCTAAGCCATGTAGCACCCCGGTGCGCTCATACCTATATACCGTGCCTAATTCGGCATACCTCAGAGGTAAATCGCGATAGCTACGCAGTTGACTTTTATAAATCATGATATGCCCCAAGCAATTCATCGGCTTTATTATGTATTGTTGTCCTTCTACTTCCATTGGTGAATATAAGTAATCCCGATAAAATTCCCAGTGCCCGCTGGTTTTCCACAAATCTAACTTGGCAATATGAGGAGTATAGACAATATCGTAGCCTTGCTTAATATGTTCCGCCTTCCAAAAATCCTCAATAATCCGCCGAATTAAAGCACCTTTAGGGTGCCAACAAATTAAACCAGGGCCAATTTCCTCGTGAATACTGAAAAGGTCGAGTTCTTTGCCTAGCTTCCTATGGTCTCGTTTGGCAGCTTCAGCCTGGCGCAATAAATAATCCTCAAGCTTTGCTTGGCTATCAAAAGCTACACCATAAATTCTCTGCAACATGGGTTGTCTCTCATCGCCACGCCAATATGCTCCGGCGATATGAGTAAGCTTAAACGTTTTCACTTCCCCTGTAGAAGCTATATGGGGGCCACGGCATAAATCGGTAAAAGAACCTTGCTTATAGATAGCTACTATAGCATCGGGGAGTCCATTAATAAGCTCCAGTTTATAAGGTTGGGTGGCAAAAAGGAGACGTGCTTTCTCCTTGCTTACCTCCTCTCTGATGAAAGGCAAATCAGCATCAATAATCTCCTTCATTTTGCTTTCAATTATGGGCATGTCTTCTTGTGTTAACGGACGTGGTAGCTCAAAATCATAATAAAAGCCATTTTCAATAGCTGGCCCAATGCCAAATTTGGCCCCGGGGAAAAGGGATTGCACGGCCTCGGCCATGATGTGAGCGGCAGAGTGACGCATCCTTTCCAATCTCTCTTCTCTATTCATTATTATTAAGCTCTTACCCTGTAACTAAATAAAAAGGCTCATGCCTAAAACGAGAGGTTTTATAAAATTAAATCCCATTGGAAATTTAAGACGTGACAAGCTGTTAGCTTTTACCTTCCGATGTCTTAGCCCTTTTTATCAGCATCCACTAATCAATTGAGAGGAAATGCTCCCCACTACAAAATAACTAACCCCCTAATTCACTCTCATATATTTATATTATCATGTTTGCCAAATATGGGCGATACTGGATTTGAACCAGTGACCTCTGCGATGTCAACGCAGCGCTCTAACCGCTGAGCTAACCGCCCCTTTTGACCGATTGTAGCAGACATATATAGGAAGTTCAAATCTTCACAATAGACGGTCATTCCACAACACCTACCTGTCATTCCGCGTTTTTCGCTGCCTCCTTGCGGAGTTTACCCTGAGTGCGATTCTTCGGTCGCTTCTCTCCCTCAGAATGACAGGAAAGCGAAGGGCCAGAGCTTCACCTCAGGATAATAAAATAAACGGTCTTCAAGATGGCGAGAATTATAGTACGTGATATAATAGAGTTACCCTTGCCACATAATATGGGCTAAGATGATTGAGAAGGCTTTTGAAATCACTGATCATACTGCTGACGTAGGCATTATTGCTTATGGAGCTAATATTAAGCAGCTCTTTTCCAATGCTGCTTTAGCCTTGTTTAGCTTGATCACGGAGGTCGGAAGTGTTAATGAGGAATTGCGGCGCCACGTAGAGATAGTGAGTGAAGACAAAGATAGCTTACTAGTAGAATGGCTTAATGAGCTTATTTACCTCTTTGATGCTGAGCACGTTTTGTTTAGGAGATTCCATATCGAGAGTTTGACTAACAATCAGCTTAAAGCTACTTGCTATGGGGAAGATTTTGACCCTCTAAAGCACAAGATAAAGACAGGAATAAAAGCAGCTACATATCATATGTTAAAGATAAACAGGAATAACCGCGGTTATGAAGTTCAAATAATCTTTGATGTTTAAGGAGTTAAGACATGCCACAATGGCAAGGACAACTTGTTAAGATAGACGATTATCATTGGGAAATTCCTCAGAGCTACAAAGATGGCATGCGTGTTCCCGGGTTAATCTATGCTAGTAAAGAGCTGCTAGAGTCCATACGTGAGGAACAAACACCAGAGCAAGTCGCCAATGTTGCCTTTCTTCCCGGCATAATTAAATTCTCCTTTGCTATGCCAGACATCCACTGGGGTTACGGTTTCCCTATAGGTGGAGTTGCTGCCATGAGTGTTAAGGACGGCGTAATTTCCCCTGGCGGAGTGGGTTATGACATAAACTGCGGGGTAAGGTTGTTACGTACCAATCTTAATGAAGCTGAAGTAAGGCCTAAGATCGACCAGCTCGTTAACCGACTATTCGCTAATGTGCCCTCTGGTTTGGGCTCTGAGGGAAAAATAAAGGTAAGCCGAAAAGAAATGAATGAATTGATGGCTGGAGGGGCCCGCTGGGCAGTAAAGCGTGGCTTCGGTTCCGAGGAAGACTTAGATGCCACTGAAGAAGGCGGATGCCTGAAGGGAGCTGATCCGAGTAAGATAAGCGATAAAGCCATAAAGCGGGGTATGCCTCAAGCGGGCACATTAGGCTCAGGAAATCATTTCCTCGAGGTTCAGGTAGTGAAGGAGATCTTTGACCCTAACATAGCTAACGTCATGGGTATTAACCAAATAGGCCAAGTATTGGTTCTAATTCACACCGGCTCCCGAGGCTTTGGTCATCAGGTATGCACTGACTATCTGAGGGTGATGGAAGGGGCGGTATCGAAATATGGAATAAAACTTCCTGATCGCCAGCTTGCTTGTGTCCCGATAGAATCAAAGGAAGGTAGAGACTATTTAGCTGCCATGGCATGCGCTGCCAATTATGCCTGGTGTAACCGACAATGTATTACTCACTGGTTTAGGGAAAGTTTTTCTAAAGTCTTCGGTAAAAGTCCTGAGGAACTTGGCATGAAGCAGATTTACGATGTGGCGCACAACATCGCCAAGATAGAGGAACATATGGTAAATGGGCAGAAACTCAAGGTTTGTGTACATCGCAAAGGCGCCACCAGAGCTTTCCCACCTAACCATAAGGACATTCCTCAGAAATACAAGGAGATAGGGCAGCCTGTGCTTATCCCAGGAGATATGGGGCGTTGCTCTTTCATTGCTGTGGGCACCCAGAAGGCTATGGAGGAAAGCTTTGGCTCTACCTGTCATGGTGCTGGCAGAATGCTAAGTCGCCATGCCGCTAGGCGAAGCTTGAGAGGTAAGGATGTAGCTCAAGATTTGAAGAGCAGGGGCATCACTATTAAGACAGGGAACATACCTTCCCTAGCTGAGGAAGCATCTCAGGCTTATAAGGATGTCACTGAAGTGATAGAGGTCTGCCACCAAGCCGGTATTTGTAACAAAGTAGCCGTGGCCGTTCCCCTAGGCGTTATTAAAGGCTAGAGCAACATGTCATTGCGAGCGAAGCGAAGCAATCCCCAGCTTGTAATAAAGCTTCCACCCCCTCAGTTAAAAGGTAAGATGTCGCTGGAAGAAGCTATAGCTAGCCGTAGATCAGTTCGAAGATATCGCTCAGAATCATTAACACCTTCTCAGTTATCTCAGATTCTCTGGTCAGCTCAGGGTATTACCGGGGCCGGTAGACTTAGAGCAGCACCCAGCGCTGGAGCTACATATCCTCTGGAAATTTTTGCTTTTATTGGCAAACAAGGTGTCATTGCGAGCGAAGCGAAGCAACCTAAAGAGGAGCTACAAGCTGGCATTTACCACTACGATGTGGATAGTCATTCACTGGTTTTGCATCAGCCAGGGGACTTAAGGAAAGAGCTAGCTAGGGCAGCTCTGGATGAGGGATTCATTGCCAATGCCCCACTGGATATCGTTATCTGTGCCCTTTATCCCAGGACCTCCTATAGATATGGCCGGCGCGGGGAAAGATATGTTCACATGGAAGTAGGGCATGTCGGGGAAAACATCCACCTTCAAGCTGTAGCTCTGGGCTTGGCCACAGTGGAAGTCGGTGCATTTGATGATGAGGAAGTAAGGAAAGTTCTAGGAGTGGAAGAACAGATTAAGCCTTTGTACATCATGCCCATTGGCAACCCGCTGTAGGGAGTAAAATCGCTCGTTCTCCATTCAGTTTTGCCTCATAGCCTGGCTGTCTTTACCACTGCTGCTATTTAATGCTTTGCTGGTGACCTATGCATCGTATTCCGCAATGCCCTTGCCAAACTAGTAGCTAAATAGGCACAGGCACTGAGGCGGAAAGTTTCTTGCACTCCCTAAATTTCTAATAACAGATTTCGTCTAACGGCTTGCGAAGCCGCCGCAGGCGGTTTGGGCGAAGTGTAGCGCATCCTGATATGCTCTGTTAGGCGCTGTGCACTTTTTTATAATAAAAATCATTAAGAACCTTTTTTTATATTTTATCTTTTTACCTCAGCCAGAGCTATTCGCTCAATTTCAAATACTTTTAAATCAAGGTTTACCAATTTCATATAACGTTCCTGAACCTCCTCTGATCCAATATCTTCAATAAGAGAAAGGGAATATTTTGAAAGATAATCACCTATATCAGTCGGGTCCAAGCCATAAATCCAGAGGGGATTATTTTTTTACGCATATGTTTATACATGACTTTTATACCATCATGGATGTTTTTACCCTCAATAAAACTCTTTAGAATGTAGGTAAAGACAATTTTACTACCAGGAGCAGCCTGCGCTACATATTTCATAATACTATCATTAGCTTCTTTTGAAATATATTGTGTAACTCCTTCCCAGATAAAAAGAGTCTTAGAGGTTAAATTGTATCCTGCTTTTTTTAATTCAGTATCAAGACTTTGCTTCTCAAAATCAATAGGAACAAAAATAACGTGATTTGGAAGCTTTCCTAATATTTTCCCCATTTTTGCTTTTTTCGTTTTTATTACTGATGGATGGTCCACTTCAAAGTAACTTATGCTTTCTATACTTGGAATATAATAAGCACGGCAGTCCATTCCAGCACCTAGGTTGACTACTGTTTCAATTTCCTTTTTTGTAATACTATTTTTTAATACATCATCTATATAACGAAAGCGGCAAAACATCCAACCCATCGACCCAGGAGAACTTTTTTCCTTCGATTTCATAATGGAATCAAGTATTTTAGGTGAACGCATGAGAAATATAAAAAATTTGTAAAAAGGTGTTAATAATTTTTCAGAATATGGATCTTCAAAAAGTCGCTTTTCTTTCGGATATAACATTCCTGTAGCTCTCGCCCAAGAAACACCGAAACCTGTTTTGATTGCTTTCATAATCACTCCTCAACTAATTTAAATATTTGCATTGCGCCTAACGGCTGGGGGATATGCGAAGCCCTGACCGAAGGGAGGGGTTTTAGTGGAGCGATAGCGTAGCCGCATATCCACCTGTTATATGACCGAGCCGAAGGCGAGGCAAGGAGCGAAGCGACGCAGAGTTCCGAACCCAACCATTTATGTTATTTCTTACTTCTAATTCCATATTTCTCTCTAAGGGTTTGTTCCCAACCAAAGATTTTTAGAAGAAATTTTTCATGTTCTTTAAACTCTTCCATCAATTTATCATCCAACTTTACTCTCTCAAGTGTAACTGGATTGTAAATAACAATTTCATTTTCATCACTCATCTTCTCATCTAATTCCCAATGTGCTACTGCATTTCTCAATCGTTGAACAAATCTTAAAGAGTTTTTTACTTTTGGGTATTGTTTTAATTTTTTAAAATATGGGATTTGCTCGTAGAGTGAAATCTTTTTATCAAAACTAAAATGGGATGTGTTTATAATGTACCAATAGAAAATTGAGGCTTGCCTATTAGTTTTAGGAAAAAAATATGTCCTTAGCCTCCAACCAAGAGCTCCTTCTATTACGGTTGCATCTGAAATTATATTCCCCCTAAACCAACTTAACTTTTCCCTGATGATTTTTTTATCCATAATTAAATACCTATACTCAATAGTCTTGTCTTATAATTTTTCGGAATTTCATATAACGTTTCGCGAGTACCCGAAGTTGGCGACCATTGGGAGCAATTTGGGCGGAGCGAAGCCGGATACTCGCTGTTATGTGCTGAGTAGAGCGCACTTTTATAATAAATTCCCTGCCCTCCACTTCCCCCGGAGTCATGGATGGCATAGGCGAGAATTGTATTATATTTTTACAGCTTCGACTAAACCTCCAAATGGCTTTTCTTTTTCTGTTGTCTTTCCCATCAATCTAAACTCTCCTAAAGCTAAGCCGGCTTCTTTTAAAAGGGTTTCAACATTCTCTTTAGGATTCTTAGTTGTATCAATTCCAAATTTCCAAATTTCGCCACTCATCTTTAAAAGGGGTTTTCCATAATATTTCATAATAAAGGAACCTTCTCCGGTTCCTGCTACAACTGACCTTGAATATAAATCAAAGGTAATAACACTGCCCTTTGCGCTTGATTTTGCGACTGCTTTTAGAGTCTGGTTCACACTTTCTTCTTCCAGGTAAGGAGTTACTCCCTCCCAGAGAAAGAATGCCTTTTTAGAAGTGTCAAAGCCATAATCGATCAGCTTATCCACCCATGATTCCTGATTGAAATCTATTGGAACAAAAGTGATCCATTCATAATCAATTCCCGCTTTTTTAAGAGCTTCAATTTTGCAGTTTTGGGTACTCTCTTTATCCAGTTCAAAGACTTTAATATTTTTTCCTTTACAATACTTGAATGCCCGTGTGTCAAATCCTGCGCCCATAAAGACAACCTGATCCATACTATTAATGTTTTTTTCCATCATTTTGTCAAAAAATCCTGTTCTGCAGCCAACAAGACTCATCAATGATGCTTTTTCAGGTTCAGGTAATCTGGCTAAACCTGGTAAATATCCACAGATTCGATTTGCAATAAAAGCAGGCCCCATCATCAACCATAATCCAGCTCCTGACATAAAGGGTAATGAAGAGATCAGCTTTACAGTAGCTTCATCCCTGCGTAATCCAAATATATGTAAAAACCAACGAGAAGATAAAGGGTTTGTGGCTGTAGCTGATACACCATGTTTTTTGGTATAAATCATGGCTTTTACAACTATGAAAATATATCCGAATATTGTTAAAGGCAAGAGAGGTAATTGAATGATTAAAAAAACTATGAACTGAAAAGGTTTAATAATAAATCGTAATGCTACCGGTAATTCTTTTTTTGAAGAGTAATTTCTTGGCATATCTAAACCTCCTAAGAATAATAACATGTAATTCTGCGCTCTGCCTTGCACATAACTTGTTCATATCTGCAGTACTTCGTCTATATCACTAATTTTGGAGTATATACGAAGTAATTGGGCTATGTTTCCTTTGGGCGTTTCGTTTGGTTTTCTGAAATTGCACACCTTCATTTCTTCGATCCATTTGCTTGGATGGGTAGGGTATCTAACGGGCTTTTTATCTTAGTTAAATCTCTGTTACTAACATGAGTATAGATTTCGGCCGTCTTGCTACTGCCATGTCCCAACAACTCTTGGATATACCTTAAATCCACTCCATTCTCCAAAAGATGGGTGGCAAAGCTATGTCTTAAAGAGTGAATAGTTACATCCTTTTGAATTCCAGTGGTCTCACAAGCATGCTCGAATACAGCTTGCGCTGTCCTTATAGTTATATGCCTTCCTGGATTAGCCCCTGGAAACAGCCAATTATCTGGCTTATATTCTTTCAAATACCTTCGTATCAAAACAACAGGCAGTTTCTTGTCTTTCTTAGGCCTTTTTATCTCATACACAAAGTTCCGTTTCAAGATTTCCCCATAATAGAACTTCAAGGCATTGATAATAATGTTCAAACTCGATGTGGATGCTTGCTTTTGTTCAGCAAGGTAAACCAGATAATCTCTTGTGTCTTTCTGAGTGATTTCCCTGGGCATCTTGCTTGAAAACCCTAGGAAATCCTTGTTGTAATGGATGTAAGGCTTTACCGTCTTTGGGCTGTATTTTCTTGCAACCAATTCCTCGCTTGTTCGAAGAGTGGGATCGATTTCGCTTCTTTCCCCATCAAAAACAGATAATATTTTCTCTAAAATACCATCGCTGGATGGAAAGCTCCAATACTTCTCTTCAGGGTGCCATCGGTATCCATTGATAGTCTTTATTTTGGCAATATAAGACGAATTATAGGAGAAGGTAACTTTTATCCTGTCATCAAAAGTCTTGCTGATTCTTGCTGATTCTTATTGATGCCTTCATCGATTCACCTGATTTACCCAATACTTTTCGGTAGTACCTAGTTTGCAGCAGCTATGACTGCGATTAGATTTAATCAGCTTTTTGCCTTTCCTGCCTGCTTTACTAGCCAGTATTCTATGCTATCCGCCAAAGCGAGCCAGCTGGCTTCAATGATATTAGTTGAACTGCCTACAGTTCTCCAGTGCTCTCTGCCGTCGCTGGATTCAAGCAGCACTCGCACTTGAGAGGCAGTGCCAGCGGTTTCTTCAAGAATGCGCACTTTGTAGTCAGTGAGCTCTACAGCAGTCAAGTCAGGATAGAATTGAATCAAAGCTTTGCGTAAAGCCTGGTCAAGTGCATTAACCGGTCCATTACCTTCGGCAG
>JABUBO010000011.1_pt1 | contig 51674 bp, 54 predicted proteins | sample 7240361 | NCBI WGS metagenome assembly JABUBO01 (sample SAMN07256346, study PRJNA390944) | subsurface metagenome | isolation source: Methane hydrate marine sediment | place: Pacific Ocean: Eastern North Pacific, ODP site
GTGAGAGATAAAGCGCGTTCGAGCCCCCCAATACATCCCATACAAATATATCGGTGTAGGCGTCGACCGGATTGACTACACCAAGGGCATTCTTGAGAGGTTCCGGGCCATAGATAGATTTTTGGAAAAGTACCCGGAATACCAGAACAATTTCGTGTTCGTGGAAGCGGGGGCGCCAAGCCGCACGCGAATTCCAAATTATATGAAACTAAACGAGGAGATATCCAAAGCTGTCGACAAGATCAATTGGAAATACATGAGGGGCTATTGGAAGCCGATCATTTACATCGAGAGAAAGCTGAACCTAGATAGAATTTTTGCGTTATACAGGACCGCCGATGCGTGTATAGTAAGCCCGATTCAAGACGGGATGAACTTGGTGGCGAAGGAATTTATCTCTGCAAATGTAGATTGCACGGGTGTGCTGGTGCTGAGTAAATTTGCGGGAGCAACGGAGGAACTGGAGGATGCTGTGATAGTCAATCCCTACGATGTGGAGGGATTTGCAGACGCGATTAAAGACACTTTGAGCATGCCGCCGAAGGAGAAGCGTCGAAGGATGAAGAGTCTAAGAGAAAATGTTAAGAGGAACAATGTTTTCAAGTGGTTGTCGGATTTCATTTGTGAAGTCGTGAAATTCGTCTCGTGAGTCGAATGAAATATCTTTTCAGTTGCTGGGGTGAAGTAGAGCAAGCTTTAGCACCCGGCGCTTTGTTACTGCTCGATTACGATGGTACTCTCACCCCCATCGTCGAAAGGCCAGAACTTGCTATTCTCTCGCCGGATATGAAGGAGCTGCTTAAACTTGTGTCCCAGCACTACACGCTGGGGATAATAAGTGGCAGGTCGCTCGCTGGTGTGAAAAGGCTAGTTGGGCTGGAAGGGATATATTATGCTGGAAATCATGGTTTTGAAATAATTGGCCCAGGAATAGAATTAGTCAAGCCCGAAGCCGAATATGCACGCCCGACCTTGGTTAAGCTTTGCGAAAAGTTGCAGGGAAAATTAGGCGATATTGACGGCGTGATTGTTGAGAACAAGGGGGCAACGGCAAGTGTCCATTACCGACTAGTCGCAGAGGAGAAATTCGAACGTTTGCAAAATATTTTTGAAGAAATAGTTAGGCCGCACATAGATTCGGGAGTGGTAAGAGTCACCCATGGCAAGAAAGTTTTCGAGATAAGACCGAACGTTGAGTGGGACAAAGGAAAGGCAGTGCGCTGGATATGCGGCGTAGTTGACCCCAAAGGGGAGCTCGCACCAGTTTACGTGGGAGATGATCAAACAGATGAAGACGCATTTTTAGCTCTGAAAGAAAAGGGCGTAACCGTCTTGGTTTCTGAGGGGCCGATAGAATCGTACGCAAAATACTTTGTAAAAAACGTCGGCGATGTTAAGACATTTTTTGAAAAACTAATAAATATGAGAGCGCAAAGATAGGGGGGGTGCGAATGAAAGCGTTAATCCTAGCGGGCGGGTTTGCGACCCGGCTTGGTGCTATTGGCGAACAAATGCCTAAGGCAATGATAGTTGTCGAGGGGGACACACTTCTCGGCCATTTGATCAAGAAGCTCGAAACTGAGAAAATCGAGCCGATAATCTCGATTAATAAAAAGTTTGAGAATTTTTTTGAAGGATACAAAAATGTTCTTGTCGAAGAAGCTATGGTAGAGGAGAAAAAACTCGGAGCAGTTCGGGCAATAAATAATGCAATCAAACAGCTGAAAATTGATGAAGATCTCTTGGTGGTGTGCGTTGACAATTATTTCTCCTCAGATTTCAAGGGTTTCGTCTCCAGTTACACGGGTGATCCGCTCATCGGAGTTTACTACACTGGTAAAAAACCAGACATGAAACCAGAGGAGATGGCAACTATGAAATTTAGGGGGAGCGAAAGTTTCCCACCACCGGAGCAGAGCTTTTATCTTACCGATTTTAAGGAAAAAGTTAAACCGCCGCTTAGCGATTACGCCAGCGCTGGCATATACATTTACCCAAAATCAATTTTTCCAATATTAGATGAGTTCTGCAAGGGGCGAATGCAGGACGCTCCTGGGTTTTTCATTCAACATTTGCAGGAACGTGGCGTGAAAGTTAAAGGATATTTGTTCGGGGGCGAGTGGTACGATGTATCTCACAAGTGCTACCTCCAAATCTTTAGTGATGCGAGACTCGTGAAAAGTGACGATCGTTACATTATATGCGATAAACCTTTGGGCGAGAACTTGGTGCTTTCCATCACAATCTTGCATGCGGGTAAACAAACGACTGGACATTCCCACCCGGTCAGCGAGGTTTACTTCTTTGTCGAGGGACAGGGCGAGATCGAGCTCGATGAAAATCGGGGGGTCGTGGGGAGTAAGGATGTGGTACCGATAAAGCCAGGCGAGTTTCACCGTGTTTATAATACCTCGGACAAAGATCTCGTCTTCATATGCGTGTTTGAAAAATATGGAGAGAGGGGATAATCCCAAAAAGTAAAAGTCAAAACGCTTTGGGTGTTACGGGATAACTTTGGCAAAGATTATGTTTGAGAAGACGGTCCAGGAAGCTAGGCTACTGAGCCCTCTACAGGACTTCAAACTGGTCACCCAACCCATCGAATTCAGGAAGGACCCACTGACCAGAAGACGGTGCAGAATAAACCTTGAGCGCGCGAAAAGGCCGAAACAAGTAGCCAAGACAACCGATATGGAAAATATCGTCGAAGCCTCTCGGGCCAAATGCTTCTTCTGCTCAGAAAATTTGGAGAAAATGACTCCAATGTTCCCGGAAGACTTCCCAGAGAGGAGGATAAAAGTCGGGGCTGCATGCATATTTCCAAATCTCTTCCCGTTTGGCGGGTTCCACGCAGTTGGGGTTTTCTCGAATGATCACCACCTAGATCCCAATCAATTTTCGCCGAAGTTGCTCGAGGATTGTTTCGAGGGGTGTTTGAGATATTTCGGGCAAGTACACGAAAGGTATCCTGAAATCAAGTATTGGCACATAAACTGGAACTACATGCCGCCCGCTGCCGCCAGCATCATTCACCCGCACGTTCAGATTACGGCTGACCCGAACCCGACTTCACAGCTCCAAGAGTTCATCAGAAGCAGCAGATCCTACTTCGACCGAGAAGGGAGTAATTATTGGTCAGATTTGGTGGAGGCGGAGAGAGATAAAAAGGAGCGGTTTATCGGAGAAACTGGCTCAGCGGTTTGGATTACGAGTTTTGCTCCCGAAGGAAACAGCGAGGTTGTAGCAGTCTTCACCGGGATTTCCGCGATGACCCATCTCAAAAAACGTGGGCTCGGAGATTTCTGTGACGGGCTCTCTCGAATTTTGAAGGGTTATCATGCTCTTGGAGTTCAGAGTTTCAACATGACGACATTTTCGGGCCCATGCGACGAGGACCTAAGTGAGTACTACCTTCTGAATGCAAAGTTGGTGTCTAGGCCTAGCCCGAGGCAATTTTACACGAGTGACGACGGCTTCATGGAGAAACTTCATCATGAGAGTGTTATCGAGACCATGCCGGAAACTCTTGCTGAAAAATTAAGGGAACAATTCTAGACATCTGTGCGAAGTCTATTTGCCGAGCACATCGGAGAAAACATTCAAAAGAGATTGGGCGCCTTGTTTGATGTAACACTTTTTTGCAGTTTCGAATCCGCATTTTCCCATTTCGTTTGCCTCCCCGGGTTTTGAAAAAATTCTGGTTATCTTACTCGCGAGTTCTTCGTAATCGTTTGGGGGGAAGATGCAACCGTTTTCTCCATCGGTGGCGAGTTCGGAAACCCCTGCCCCTGAACTGACCACGATGGGCTTTTTGTATATCCACCCCTCGAGCACTGCTAACCCGAAGCCCTCCAACACAGAGGGCAGGACCACTACATCGGCTCTTGTATATGCTGCCCTTAGCTCATCCCCGGTTAGGTATCGGGTGAAGATGATTCTTTGACGAACACCAAGCTTGCTCGCCAGTCGCTCTAACCTGTCCAACCACCTCACCCCTTTCGGGAGCCCCAAGCCGCCCGTGCGAGCACTCGAAAAACTCCCGTTGCCGACTAGCACAAGTTTCGCAGTAGGAAATTGTTTGGCAATTCGCGCCAGAGCTCTAACTGCGGTATCTTGACCTTTTATTGGGTCAAGACGGGCAACCACGAGGATTATCATGTCGTCATTGCCGATTCCAAATCTCTCGCAAAACTGACTGACTTTAGTGTTCGACGCTCGACCATGCGCTTTTTCATCGATGTGAGGGTAAATTTGATAAATCCTACCTTTGAAACCCGCTTTCGACAAACTTCGCTTGTATTTCTTACAACTTACGATGATGGCATCGTAGTCACTCAGATATCTCCGTAAAAAGGCCCTCCATTCCGGAGTCATCTTCTTCATGTCGAGAGGAATGTGCCATCGGAAAAGTTTGCGCGTCGCTGGGCCTGTCATTGACCCAATCAAAAGCAGCTGGAAATCGTGCACGTAAAACAGGTCAAAATTAACCTCGGCGTGCAGATCCATCATCTTCTTCGCGTAACGCCAGTTGAAAAGGGCATAGTCGGCGAAGTGCCTGCGAGGAATCCACGTTTGCTCCAGACCGTGGATGTTCCGCCACATCGCCTCTTTGAAATGCCCATAGCCAGCCCGTTCATAGTGTTCCAATTCGATTCGATGTAGCACTATCCCGCCGAACGATGTCATGTCGGGGCTCAGGGGATTGATCGCTACCCAGTGGGGCTTCCGAATCTTCTCCGTCCTGTACATCCTCTGAAGCATGGGGGCGACCATTCCCGTGACTCCTCCGGGCGTATAATTGAAGTCCTCACCTTCTAGGAGCATTTTAAGCGGCATCGGCTTTGGGAGGTCACCGTATTTCTCGAATAATGCATCAGGGTCTAGCTTAAACCGTATTGGAGGGGTTTGAGAACTCACGCATAGTGATACTTTTCGCATATGTATTCAATTTCTCCAGCGCCCTTTTACATCTTTCGAAACCTAAAAGATTTTATCTTGAAGTGAACGCAGAAGAAAAATATTGATGGAGCACGGTCTAGAAGATGGTGTTCTTTATATTTACGTTGGGATGTTTGACCTAGCACAGAAGGGCGTTGATATTTATTTAAGAAATTGAGTCGGTTTACAAATTTTTGTTTGGGCGAATTCTCCAAGTTCTAGCAGATGCCGATCGGAAGTGATCAGGTAATCTGCTTTCCCTTCAAGAGCGCATTCCAAGAATTTGTTATCCTCCGGATCTTCTTTGACCATGAAAATTTTTTGAGTTGGCTTTATTCGAGAGGCGTTCATAAAAAGACTTTGTATCCTCTTCTGAAACCCTCTCTCAGCCCTTACATTTTTCAAGATCAACCTTACTTCCTTACGAAGTCTGGAAGAGAAAATTAATTCATGTTTGTTTTCGAGGCAGAGGTCGATGATCCTTGCTGAAGCGCTTTTTCGGTTAAAATAAGCCGCTATAAAAACATTCGTATCTAAAACCACCTTCAACGATTTCCGCTCCTGAAAATCACAGCATGGCGTTAACGAGTTTCTTCATCTCTGCTTGAACTTCGTTACGTGAGCGTGCACCATCAATGATTTTTAATCCCTCCCGCCTAGCAATGCGCAGGTAATTCCGGCGCACCCGTTGTTGAAGTCGCAGATTTCGTTCGAATTCATCGAGTCTGCGTGATTGTTTTATCCGGGCAAACGCGACCTTAGCGGGCGTGTCGATTAAGATTGCCAAGTTCGGCTTAAGCGCATACTTGTTTATCGAGCTTATCCAGCGCACCGGCAAACCCCGTGCTGACTGATACGCGAGCGAGGAGTAGGTGTATCGCTCACTCAGCACGACTTTCCCAGCCTTCAAGGTGGGCTTGATAACATCCGTTAGGTGTTGTGCTCTGTCGGCAGCGAACAATAGCGCCTCGGCGGCGACGGGCAGTTTGATTTTCCCTTTTAGTATTTGTTTGATAATTTTTCCAACCACACCATCAGTCGGCTCGTCCGTGACAACCACCGTGTGGCCGCGGGAGCGGAGCCACCTAGCGAGTAGTCTAACGTGGGTGCTTTTACCGCAACCGTCTAGCCCTTCAATCGAGATGAATTTTCCCCTCATGCGAACACCAGAGCTCCCTGCGCTGACAGAGTTATGTAATTATCGGTCGATCAACCCATAGGTATTGGCATACACAGAAGGAACACCACGAAAGCCGCAACAGCGAGCCATTTCTGATGCTTCGAGAGCTTTGAAACATCGTCGAGCGCCCCCGCGTGGTATCTCCTGAACAGGAGGAGAATTAGGAAGCCGAATATCCAGAGGGGGAGCTCAGGGAAAAAGAGGCCGAAGAGGAGGAGGCTGAAACCAAGCATGCGAGTGAGCTCGTAGTGTCGCTCCCGGCCCATCAGCCCCCGCGCGATGTGCCCACCGTCAAGCTGCCCAGCAGGGAGCAAGTTGAACATCGTCACGAGAAGCACCACCCATCCTGCAAATGCGAGTGGGTTGATACTCATAGCAGTTGGCACATAGCCGAAAGTAAGTACTTGCAGCACGGCAAATATCGCTGGCGTAAACCAAAGGAAGGTTCCCCCGTCGGGTTTTGACAGCATCAGACCAACGGCGGTGAGTGGGAGGGCCACGAGGAAACCGAACAGTGGTCCACTCGCTCCCATTTCGACCAAGGCCTCCTTCGTCGGAATCGGGCTCTTGATTTTGATCACCGCTCCAAAAGTGCCGAGGAAAAAAGGGGCCGGAATGAAATAGGGCAAGGTCGACTCAACCCCGTTTCGCCACGCTGCAATTTTGTGGCCGAGTTCATGCGCCCCCAGCATAAGCATTATCGCGCCGGAGAACAGGACAGCGGATAGAGTTCTGTCGAAAATCAAGAAGTAACTAGAAAGCAAGAAGTAGCCAGCCGCGAATGTCGTTAGAAAGGTCGCACCCAAGAGGAGCAAATTTATAATGATCCTCCCCCTGCCAACGCGAGGGTATCTCATCATCATCAACCTGAGCTCGCCCTCACGTTTGCGCATCACGGGCAGATAGCCCTTCTGCTTGGCGACGTCTAACAGGGAGCGAAATGATTGCTTCGGGTTGCGCGCGGTCGCCTCAAGTTCTATCCGGTCTTTCGAGGTGACAAAGTCCGAAATCTCGAAATGCTTCGCCACGAGCTCTAGGAGTTCAGCCAGCCATTTGGGCGGCTCCTTGGCAACAACTTTTAAGTCCTTGCCGCACTTGGGACACTCATTTGGGGCAAGTTCACCTACCTCTCGCGTAGACATATGATATTCAGAGTATTTGCAGCTGAGGCACTCGAACTTCGCGACCGGGAGTTTCTTCATTCCGCTCCCCTACTCTTGATATCCTTGCCACCGCTGATAGAGCTGGTGTTCGACCCCAAGCACATCTAGAATTCGCCCGACGATGAAATCGACTAGGTCCGAGATGTTTTTTGGTTTGTGATAAAATGCGGGGCAGGCTGGCAAAATAATCGCTCCAGCGCGCCGAAGCTTAGCCATATTTTCGAGATGAATTAAATTGAGTGGTGTCTCCCGTGGCACGAGCACGAGGGGGCGGTTTTGTTTTAGCGTGACATCGGCCGCTCGCGAGATGAGGTCAATCGTCACCCCGCTTGCTATCGCTCCAAGAGTTTTCATGCTGCAGGGGGCGATTACCATTCCGTCCGTGCGATAGGAGCCGCTGGCAGAAGGAGCTGCTAAATCTTCACACGAGTAGCTCCGCGTCGCCAGCTCTTGAAGTTCTTCAACACTTTTTTCTAGCTCGAGTTTTGCAATAATTTTAGCTGCTTTCGAAACGATGAGATCAACCTCGATTCCCAGCTGGTGACAGATTTCGAGCAGTCTCGCGCCGTAGACCGCACCGCTAGATCCCGTAATGGCAACGATTAGATGCATGGGTTTCCCAACAGTGTTCTCTTGAAGGGACAAGGTTTTAAGCAATTTCCTTCACTCTGGCGACAACGGCATCCCCGACTTCGGAGGTGCTGGATTTGCCGCCCAAGTCATAGGTTCGGATCTTGCCTTCCTTTAGTACATCAATAACTGCTCGCTCGACCTTATCTGCTGCCCCCTCTTCTCCCAAGTGCTCGAGCATCATCTGCCCGGCCAAAATTGTAGCAAACGGGTTAGCGACGTTTTTTCCCGCGTGCTTGGGTGCGGAACCGTGGATGGGCTCGAACATACTTACACCTTCGGGGTTGATGTTGCCTCCTGGAGCGAGCCCCAAACCACCTTGAATCATGGCCCCCAAGTCTGTGATTATATCGCCGAACATGTTGGGTGTGACAACAACTTGGTACCACTCCGGATTTTTTATAAACCACATTGTGACCGCATCAACAAATGCAAACTCGGTCTCAATTTCAGAATATTCTTTTGCTACCTGCTTGAAGACCTCACGCCAGAGGCTGTAGACGTGTGTTAAAACGTTGGCCTTGTCAACTGAAGTTACACGTTTTTTGCCTTTCTTGCGGGCAAGCTCGAATGCATAGCGGATAGCTCGCTCCGTCCCCTTGCGGCTTACCACGCCTATCTGATATGCTATCTCATCTCGGGCAACGTCGATATCCAGGTCAAATTTCGCTTGGTAAATTGAGCGAAGCACCTCAAGCTTAGCTCTCGATTTGCCTTTCGCACGTCCACCTATCCCAACGTAGAAATCCTCGGTGTTCTCGCGCACAACATAAAAATTGATGTGTTCTGGTCCTTTGTTCTTGAGCGGACACGGCACGCCTGGGTAAAGCTTGATGGGGCGGAGGTTGATGTACTGCTCGAAGTAAAAGCGAAGCTTCAGCAAAATACCCTGCTCGAGCGCACCTGTCTGCACGCGGGGGTCACCTAGAGCGCCGAGATATATGGCGTCCATTTTTGAAAGCTTTTTTAGCCCGTCTTCCGACACGAGCTCCCCAGTCTTAAGATAGTGCTCGGCACCGTAGGGGAACTCGACGAACTCAAGCTTTTGGTCCGATTTCGCCTCGGCTGCTGCACTCAGTACTTTCACTCCTTCACGAATTACCTCCGGACCTATCCCGTCACCGGGGATTACAGCGATTTTGTACTTCATACAACCACCTCGCTGAAGCAATTATTTTTATTCGCCTGCTCACTTAAGCTTAGACGTTTGAGGTTATGTGGTGGATTTTGCGCAAAAATTCAGGTTAAAAAGTTAGTTAATTATTGTTTAAGGCTCCGCTTTAGATAAGGGAGCAGACCTCCAGCTTGGATTATTTTAAGAACGAAGTTAGACAGCGCTTCTGCTTTGAATACCTTACCAGTCCTTAGATTACGCACCACGCCTTCTTGAAAGTCGACTTTTGCCGCGTCACCTGACTTGAAACCCTTGTGCACGCCAGGGCAGGTCAACACAGTCAAACCTCGATTAATTGAGTTGCGATAAAAAATTCGAGCGAACGACTCGGCCACTACTGCCGAAATACCCGCAGCCTTTAATGCGATTGGTGCCTCCTCCCTACTGGAACCACACCCAAAGTTCCGCCCAGCAATGATAACATCGTCCTTGCCCACTTTAGACGCGAAACTTGGATTAATATTTTCCATCACATGCGAAGCCAGCCAATTTGGATCATGGGTTGCCTCAAACTTCGGCAGGTAGCGACCAGCGATTATATCGTCTGTGCTTATGTTGTTGTTAAACACCCAAACGCGCGCCATCATACATCCCTCGGGTCAGTTATTACTCCTTTTATCGCAGACGCAGCAACCGTTGCTGGTGAGGATAAGTAAACTTTCGATTCCGGGCTGCCCTGTCTTCCACGGAAATTTCTATTTGATGCGGATATGCAAACCTCGCCAGGGCCCAGAATTCCGACATGGGCGCCCATGCAGGCCGCACAACAGGGTGCCTCAACCAACGCTCCGGCTTCTACAAAGATTTTGATGAGGCTGCTATCAAGCGCTTTTCGATAGACATCCCTAGACGCAGGGGACACTATTAACCTAACGCGCTTGCTGACTTTCTTGTCCCTGAGAATCTCGGCCGCAGCCTCTAAATCTTCTACTCTCCCATTCGTACAACTTCCTAAAAACGCCTGGTCGATCTCGATTTTTCCCACTTCAGTAACTGGCTTTACATTATCTACGCTGTGGGGACATGCAACTTGGGGTTCAAGCTCAGACAAATCGTATGTGTGTGTTTCTACGTATTGAGCATCCGGGTCGCTATACAATGCGCTATAACGCTGCTTGGCCCGCCCTGCGAGGTACTTTTCTGTTACCTCATCCGGGGGCACGATCGCGTTCTTTGTCCCCATTTCCACCCCCATGTTGCACATCGCCATGCGGCCATCAATCGGGATATTACGCATACCTGGGCCTGTGAACTCCGCAGAGCGGTAGTTTGCGCCTTCTGCGCCCAAATCTCCAATTATTTTTAAAATGACGTCCTTTGCCACCACTCGTCTAGGCAACTTTTTTTCTAGCACAATTTTGATGCTTTCGGGAACCCGGAACCACAATTTTCCAGTAGCGAAAACGGCAGCCATGTCAGTCGCGCCTACGCCTGCCGAAACACATCCAAGCGCGCCGTATGTTGTCGTGTGTGAATCGGCCCCCACAATCAAACGTCCGGGCAGCGCAAAACCTTTCTCAGGGACAACTTGGTGGCAAATACCTTCAAATATGTCGTAAAAGTTTTGAATCTTTTGTTCAGAAGCGAACTTTCTTAACACCATGTGATTTTGTGCCGCATCTATCGAATTTGCTGGAACTTGATGGTCACACACCATGACAATTTTGTTAGGATCCCAAACCTTAGCGGCGCCTATCTCGCGAAATATGTGGATGGCCAATGGGCCGGTGAGATCGTGTATCATCGCCGCATCGATTTTTGCTTCGACGATTTCGCCCGGGCTAACGTTTTTTCTATCCGAAGCTCGAGCCAAAATTTTCTCGGTTATGGTCATGCTCATGTAATCCCTTTTCACCAAATGTTCCCTTTTGGCCGTTTAATCTCGTATTTCTAGATTTTTACACATATAAATTTTTTACATAAGTCAATTAATTGAAGGGAGAGATACTCAGATTTTCGATGTGAATTTTTCCAAGACATTTAGATTCTCTCGCTACTTTAAAATCGCCCCTTCGGCTGCGGAGCTAACGATGCGCAAATAAAGCGCGAGGTAACCCTTTTTAACCCGCGGTTTGGAGGGTTTAAACCGTTCAAGCCTAGCCTTAATCTCAGCCTCGGGCAAAACCAGCTCTAACTTGCGCCGTTTGATATCAATCAATATATTGTCACCTTCCTGCACGATGGCTATTGGGCCACCTTCTGCGGCTTCGGGCGAGACATGTCCAATGCAGGCGCCGTGTGTGCCACCCGAGAACCTGCCGTCCGTGACAAGTGCGACTGAGTCACCTAATCCTATACCAATGATTGCAGCTGTCGGGGCGAGCATTTCGCGCATCCCCGGACCACCCTTTGGCCCTTCATAGCGGATGACTATGACATCACCTTGTTTGATTCGCTTGTTCAAGATGGCTTTGGTCGCATCCTCTTCGTGATCGAAAACACGCGCAGCTCCCTGATGACGCAACATGCGCGGGCTTACTCCAGCGTACTTGACGACCGCACCCTTGGGGGCGAGATTACCATAAAGGATTGATATACCACCCTCAGGGTGATACGGCTTCGTCAACGGCCTGATAACCTTAGAATCGTGAAATTTCATAAATTTCAAATTATCTCGAACTCGGCGTCCCGTGACCGTGAGCGGGCTTCCCCGAACTAACTTGCCTAGTCTCTTCATGAGTGCTGGCACTCCGCCCGCCTGCTCTAGGTCAAGCATATAATGCTCACCGCTTGGTCGCAGATTGCATATGTTCGGTGTGCGACGGCTAAGTCTATCGAAGACATCCAAACAAAGTTTGGTGTTGGCATCGTGAGCGATCGCGAGTAAATGGAGCACAGTGTTAGTTGAGCCCCCGAGCGCTAAGTCGACAATGATCGCATTTTCGAAGGCTGAACGAGTCATGATCTTGAGAGGCGTTATACCGTTCCGCAACAACTCCATGACTTGCTTACCACTTTGCTTCGCGAGGCGTCTTTTTTTGGCGTCTATAGCGTGCGAGGTACCAACTCCCGGCAGCGACATCCCAAGCGCTTCGGTCAAACATGCCATGGTATTTGCAGTGAATAGGCCAGCACAGGAGCCACAGCCAGGGCAGCATCGATCCTCTATCTCTCTCGCCTCGCGCTTGCTCAACTTTCCAGCTTTAACCGCCCCGACTGCTTCGAATGCACTTATGACATCCAAACGTTTTCCCCGCCACTCCCCGGGCATCATCGGACCTCCCGTGAGCATAATCGCAGGAATGTTAACTCGTGCGAGAGCCATGAGCATGCCAGGCACGATTTTGTCGCAGCTTGCAATGGCGACTACCGCATCGAAACGGTGAGCTTCCAACATGAGCTCTAGGCTGTTAGCTATTACCTCTCGTGAAGGGAGTGAAAAGCACATACCTTGCGTACCCATCGCTATACCATCACATATGCCGATGGTATTGAACTCGAAAGGTGTCCCCCCAGCCGCACGAATGCCAGCTGTAACTGCCTCGCTCAGTTCTCGGAGGTGCAGGTGCCCAGGGACCACATTGTTGTAAGAGTTTGCTATCGCTACAAAAGGGCGTTCGATGTCGGCGTCGGTTAAACCATCGGCTTTTAGAAGTGCACGTCGGGGTAAACCTTCAAGACCTGAAACTACCTCTCGGCTGCGAAGCTTCATCGACCCCACCCCTAGAAGGCTTCATCTTTAAGCTTTATCTATTTTTCCTGATGCTAAAAAAGTTCATCACTTTTCGATTCCGGCCCACTTGCGTAACTCTCGCCCAACTTTCTCGATGAGATGCTCTTTCGCCGCCTCACGCATTTTCTGCAAGTTTGGAATTTTCGCCTGACCTTCCGCGACCCACTCCTTTGCAAACTTGCCGTTCTGGACTTCCTTGAGTATTTTTTTCATCACTTCACGGGCGTGTTCGTCGATTACCCACTTGCCCCTAGTCTTGCCACCATACTCTGCAGTGTTACTGACGGCCTTCATCATCCCTTCGATTCCATGCTCGTAAACGAGGTCGATGATTAGCTTGAGCTCATTGAGGCACTCAAAATACGCTATTTCTGGTTGATATCCAGCTTCAACTAAAGTTTCAAACCCAGCTTTTATTAGCTCCGAGACTCCGCCCACGAGCACGACTTGTTCCCCAAAGAGATCGGTCTCAACTTCCTCTTTGAACGTTGTTTCGACCACCCCGATTCGAGTTAGCCCAACTCCTTTCGCGAGCGCTAGGGCGATCTGCCTCGCTTGGCCACTGGGATCTTGGGCGACCGCGAGCAACCCCGGTGTGCCAGAACCCTGCTGGTACATGCGCCGTAGGATCGCTCCCGGTGCCTTCGGGGCAATCATGATTACATCGACATCGTTGGGTGGAACAATCTGTTTGAAGTGGATGTTGAATCCGTGACTGAAGCAAAGCACCTTACCTTTTTTCATGTGTTGAGAAACCTGATCAAGGTAAACTTTTGCCTGGTACTCGTCGGGAATAAGCATGTGGACGATGTCTCCCCGCCGTGCAGCTTCGGCGATATCGTAGGCCTCAAACCCATCGGCCACTGCTTTATCATAACTCGGATCTTTTATGCTTCCGATAATTACTTTGCAGCCGGAATCACGGAGGTTGTTGGATTGCGCCTGCCCTTGGTTGCCGTACCCTATGATTGTTATGGTCTTGTCTTTGAGCACGCTTAGGTCGGCGTCTTGATCATAATAAATCTTTGTCATATCGTCACCCCATGATTTATTTTACACGTGATATAAGAACTTGTCCCGAGCGAGCAACCTCTTTCAGTATTTTTGGGCCCAATGCTTTAATCACGCGTTCGATTTCGTCATGCTCTCCGCTGAGTTCAGCAATCACCATATTGCCCTTGGATTCGAGCACCCGACCACCAGCTCGCTCGACCTGCTGCACCATCTGCCATAATTGTTTCTTGTTTAGTTTTCGTGTTTTTAACAGCGTCACCTCTCGAACGATGCTTCGCTCAGGCTCGATTACCTCAACATCAACGATGGGCTCCAAGCGGACTAGCACCCTGCGCATGAACTCGGCCATGCGGTCGTCTTCCTTGAACATCAGGATAATTCGTGCCAATCCGGTAGGCTCAAGTCCTACTGTGATCGAATCTAAGTTGATCTGGCGCCGAGTGAAGGTGCGTGATATCCGCATCATCACGCCGGGGACGTTTTCGCAAAGTACAGAAAAAATTCGGGTTTTCATCTTACTCACCTATGTTAACATCTGGTCTATTCTTCCTCCCGCTGGAACCATCGGCAATACGTGTTCGTCGGGGTCAATCGGGATGTCAAGCACTGCTGGCTTTCCGCAACGCAGAGCCTCGCGCAGCTTTGGTGCCACCTCACTCGGTCTTGCCACGCGATCTCCCCAAGCGTTGTATGCTTCGGCGAGTTTCACGAAGTTGGGTACCTTACCAAGACAGGTAGCGGAACGGCGCTTTTGGAAAAACATATCTTGCCACTGTTTGACCATTCCCAAGTAGCGATTGTTGAAAATGCACGAAACAACGTTTATTTTATTCTCCACAACCGTTGCCAACTCTTGAGAGTTCATCAGAAAGCTTCCGTCCCCCGCGATGTTCACAACATTGCACTCTGGGCGCGCAACCTTTACACCCATCGCGGCCGGGAACCCGAAACCCATCGTACCTAGACCACCCGAGGAGATGAAATGTCGGGGCTTCCGCACCACACAGAAGTGTGCGGCCCACATCTGGCACTGCCCCACCTCAGTCACTATGATGGCATTTTCATCGAGCACGCTCATTATCTCCTTGATGACGCGTTGTGGTTTGATGGGAATCTCATCGTAGTCCATTCGAGGAGCAAACTTCTTGCGCAGCTTTTTTACTCGCTCGATCCATTTGCTTTTCCGTCCTCGTCTCGCGTGGGAGCGAAGTCCTTTGATTATCGCAGTTAATGATTGCTTCGCATCGCTGATTATCGGCAGATCAACGCGAACGTTCTTGCCGATTTCAACTGGGTCGATGTCGATGTGGATAATCTTAGCCTTCGGGGCAAAGCAGCTCACATCTCCAGTGGAGCGATCGCTGAAACGTGCCCCGACAGCGAGTAGCACATCTGACTCGGTCACCGCGAGGTTTGCAGCCATCCGTCCATGCATCCCCAGCATCCCTAACGCGAGCGGGTGGTCTTCCGGTATCAATCCTTTGCCCAGCAGCGAAGTCGTCACCGGAGCACCGAGCAGCTCTGCAAGCTCAACCAGCTCGGCCGAGGCACTCGACCATATCACGCCCCCACCCGCGTAAATCACTGGTTGCTCGGCCTTGGTGAGCATGTCAACCGCCTTTTTTATTTGTCCGACCTCAGGCTCCGGCTTTGAGGGCCTCGCGTACTTGATCTTGGCGGGGATTTTAAAGTCGGCCTTGGTTACTTGCACGCTTTTCGGTACGTCAATGTGCACGGGGCCAGGTCTGCCCGTGATTGCGATTTTGAAAGCAAGCTTGACGACTTTTGGTAACTCTTCGGCGCGGTGGATGATGAAGTTGTGCTTGGTTATGGGCAACATCACGCTGAGCATATCTGCCTCTTGAAAAGCGTCAGTGCCTAAAGCCTGAGCTGAAACCTGCCCGCTTATCGCGACCACGGGTGAGCTGTCCATGTAGGCATTCAGGATGCCCGTTGTGAGGTTCGTCGCCCCGGGCCCAGAGGTCGTCATGCAAACTCCCTGCTTTCCAAGCGCCCGGGCGTATCCATCGGCCGCGTGCGCCGCGCCTTGTTCGTGCCGCGTTAGAATGTGCCGGATCTCATGCACGTCGTAGAGGGCATCGTAAATCGGGATTATCGCCCCGCCCGGGATGCCGAAGATGTGCTTTACGCCTTCCGCCTTAAGCGCCTCGAACAGAGCTTTTGAGGCCGTTAGCTCGACCATCTCATCACGTCTTAAAGCTATGATTTTCCCCGCTTAAAACTAATCCTTCTCGCTCGGAAGCCTAACGAGAATAGAGAACCTAAACTTTCGGCGGCCATCTCGGGTTTGCCCTATGAGTTTTGCGCTTTCTTTAATTTTGGCCCCAAACTCCAATTTAAGCATCGACGCCATTTGTCTCGCCAAGTTCACTGGGTTCACGTAGAGGTCGAAACCCTCTCGCTGCTCCTCGACTTTGGCGATGAACGCATTTCGCTCTCGCTTGCTTGCATTCATGGCGAGTCGCTGGAGCATTTTTTTGACTTCAGAGCTCTTTTTCTTCTTGAGCTTCCCTCGCACTTGCAGGATTGCTTCATAGTGGCGGGCACTCTTGAGGCCGCACACGTCGCAGGTACTCCGCTTGAGCATGAATTTTATGCGTGCTTCATCTAACTGGGGCTTAACCTGAAGCTCGTGAACTTTCCCTTTTGCCCTGACGTTGATTACTCTCTCGGCCAGTTTTGGCTCGACCCAAAGCTCGAGTTCAGGCACCTCATGTGGGTAGAAGAACTTCGTCCCCGCGTCACTCAGGCGTGCAACTTTTAGGTTCGAGAGAACGGTCGCTCTAATTGCGTTAGCGATGGTGTCTCCCCTCTCTGCTTCATGCCATCTCTTTCCGAGCAAGTAGGCCCCACATCGTCCGCAGACCGTGACCTCAAGTTCCGCCGGTGCTTGGAGGAGACGGTTCTCCTCGGCGAAGCAACGCTGGCACAGGCCTTGGATCAATGGGCCTTGTTGTGCCTCGAGTGCGCCGCATCGGTAGCAAAATCGCTTCATGAACACCAGATTTGTTTTCACTCGAAGGTTTAAACTCGCTGCCCTCGAGCGGCATACCTATGTCGGTTAGTCAAAGGGTACCTAGGGCACCGATTATCTTTTTTTGAATTGATTTTTTTGCCGAAATATTTCTGATGATATTCTCCTTTTATAAACGACCTCCGTTCAAAAGGTTCGGCGGGAATATTGCAACTTACACGGATTTTTCAAAAAAAAAGAGTGGGGACAGTTGCGTTTTGTCCCCATTGTTCTGTTTTTATGCCGCTATGGCACCGTTATACTATCTTGTGTCTCAACGTTTGCGTTGGGGTCGTACGTCCACCCTTCTTTTACGATGTCATCTACAAAGAAAGTAAACGTCGTCCCGCTTGGGGGGTTCCTACCTTTTTGGTTTGCTAAAATTGAGCTAGTTTATTAGATTTTTTCACTATTTTAAAAAATAAAGAGTGATAATTAGCAAAAAATAATACGTTAATACATTTATAAGGCAAAGATGGTATTGGTGTTTTGGAGAGCCATCCCAATAATCAGATGAGGTGATATTATGGATAAGGATGAAAAAAGGCTCATAACAGAGATTCCTGTCATCGAAATAGAAGGCGTCGGAAAAACGTATGCTAAAAAATTGGCAAATGTTGAAATTTATACCATTGGTGATTTGGTATTTATTGACCCTGAAATTGAATACACTAGATTAGATTCGGAGATACCTCTTCCAAATTTGAAGAAATGGAAATCGATGGCAAGCTTCATACAGGTCCCTGGGATAAATAACCAATTTGCAGAGGCATTAGTTCGGAGCGATATTTTAACCTTAGAAGATTTGTTTAACCCTTCTCCAACAGAGATAGTCAAAAAGATCGAGGATGCCTATAAGAAAAATATTGTTCCTGAAAAGGTTGATTTGCTCACGGTAGTGGAATGGCAGAAAGAGGCAATAAAACTATCATATACATCCAGTATCAATGGTTTGGTGTTCGACTTAGAAACAAAAAATCCGATAAAGGGTGCAACAGTCTCCTGTTTTGATGAAACAACTGCAACGAATAAACAAGGTGAATTTGTTTTAAATCTTATTCCGTATGGTGAACGATCTATATCAGTTGAGAAGAAGGGTTACTATGATTTTAAAATGAAGATAGATATCGGGTTAAGACCATCGAAAATGAAAATGTTCGTCACGAAGTCGCCTGATGGGTTCTCATCTCCTGTGCATGCATCTGAATACGAATCCCAACATGTCAATGTGGCGCCAGATGATACGTTAATTATGAAGCAAAAAGATCTGAGCGAAATACCAGACGGTGCTTACCTACAGCTCATGAAATTTTATAAGAGAAAACCCATGGCAAAATTATTCAGCTTGTCCAAATACAAAATTGGACAAAGGGTCTTCATCGATATAGTAAAAGTTGATAGGAAATTGATTCCCAAAGGTGCCGAGGAATGGTCAATTTTAAGAAAAAAGAAGGGGGGCTTGGCCAAAACTAAATTCACTTTCAAAGATTATGTTGAGCAACGGTTTGAGAAAGAAACGGGAATGTCGTTTGACACATTCAAACAAATTTTTACCCAAGTCCCAGGAGGGTCGTAAAATGTCAATAGGATGGAAATTCATTTATTATTTTGATGGCAGTGATTCGAAATGCGCTCTTTGTAGATCAATGACTGGGTGGTACGCTGATCGTCCTTCAAAACCGCACCCGAATTGCGACTGCTCAATAAAGCGCTACGTGCGCTTTGGACGGTATGAAATCCGAGATATACAGGAAGACATGGTCGATTATACCGAGCTATGGGGTATGAATTTGTATCTCGAAAACAACAAGGATTTTCCCATACCAATCCCGAGTTATGAGGTTGTGGTTAAAAAAACAATGAGTTGGGAGATAAAGGCTGACTTTGAAAAATATGTGGGTTTGAAGGGAAGTGGAAGCATAGTGAAAGAGCAAAAAGTATCCATACCGGCTCTAACCCTCCCGCCCCATTCTTTTCTGCGTGGTCACGTTCAGATCACCCGCGTAACCACACACTATCGTGGCACAAAATATTTCGTGTTTACTTTTGCTGGAGAGTATAAAGAAATCAAGATAGGTACAGTTTCTGGAGGCACCAAACAAGATGATGATTTGTTTGAAGCGAAGTGGGACTAATCTTATTTCATACGTGTTGGGCTTTCCCCTTAGTGCTAAAAATAATTATCACAACCACCAATGAGGTAGTAGGTGGATGGTCGAAAAATGGGAAAATACACGTGGTACAGCAACAATCATGAAGTAATGTCTTATTTTGCAGCGCTTTCCATGCCCCCATTTTTCCAGAATTTGATTTTTGACCCCGTCAGGAGGGGCTATTTTGTCTTGGGAGTTGTCGCGCCGGATAGACTGTTCTGCGATTTTTCAAACCACTACCGCAATATCACACCTACCAAAAGCGGGCGACACCGGCAAAATACACGAAAAAGTAGAAAAAGAGACTAAACTGATCAGAGAAATGCTTGGTAATACTGACGAAGTTATTTTACATCCAAAAGCGAGTAGCTTCTTTCGTGGGATTATTGATACGCCGGTGAAGGCCGTTGTTTTTGAATTGGGCGTGATATCTCATTATGTAGCCGACGCGCATCAACCTTTTCATACCGATGGGCAGTTACGTTATCCTAATATTAAATACGATGAAATACCGATTCACAGAGCTTATGAGACAGATGTCAGAAAAAATCTTGACACGTTGTCGTCGTTTTATTTATCATCGAATATGCGTGAGAGGAAATCACGTAAAATAACCGATGTGGAAAAATTCATCCTTGGCATTGTTAAAAAACACAACAAATATTACGATAAATTATTTGATGTCTATTACCCCCTTAGTAAACATAACGAAAAAACAAGATTCAAAGATGTTTTGAGTTTAACCAAAGTCTGTTTTAATCATGCTGTTCACGATATCCGAAGTGTTTGGAATTTGTTCGGTGATATCGAGGAAAAGCTTTCTGAAGGTGCAAGACTGGAAAAAACGATAAATGGCATTAAAAGTAAACTTGACAAAAAAAAATAGATATAGGATTAAAGTATTCAAAAATGGAAATGTCAAAATTATCATCGAAAAATGAAAAAGGAGCGCTGAAAAATTACATGTGAAGACGTGCGAGAAAGTTGGAAAGGTAAGGAGGGGTGAAAAATGGCCGAACCAAAGTTTGAGGTCTACAAGGACGAGAAGAGCGAATACCGGTTCAGACTGAGAGCACCGAACGGAGAGATAATTGCAGTTGGCGAAGCGTATGCGAGTAAGGCGGGATGCATGAACGGGATAGAATCCGTCAAAGAGAATGCTCCGAAAGCTAAAATAGTCGATCTAACCTAGCAAATGCTTTTCTACATACCAGCCTGAATTTTCCAAGATTCAAACACAACAACCCGGACGATTGAAAAAGAACACCTGCCTATCTTGGAGTAGCTTTCCAGCTAGTGTTAAATGATATTGACAGTAGTTCAGTTCTGTTAAATTAAAAAATAGAAAAGACGAAGAGGGATTTGGGCGTGTATCCCTCTGTTTGGCTTGTGCTTCAGTAGTTGTTTGTTTATTTCTGAAACATGATATCTCAAGCGTAGATCTCAAACTCCTTGGAGGTAACCCCGTTCAAATTAGGGCAAACGACTTTTCACTCTGAATTACTTTATTCTCCTTACAGAGCCAAGATTGTGCAAGTTCAAAAAGAAAAAATTATGGGGGCAGTTTTTGCGTTTTGCCCCCATTAACATGTTTTTATGCCGCTATGGTACCGCCACGTTATCTCGCGTCTCGACGTTTGCGTTGGGGTCGTAAGTCCATCCGTCTTTCGTGACGTCGTCCACGACAAAGATGAAGAGACTTCCGCTCGGGGGATTTTTCACTTTGGGAGACCAGAACATTGCTGCACCATCTGAATTAGTTGAGCTACTTATACCTCCTGTTGGAGCTATTCCTTCCCAGTGACCTTCAACAGTGGCACTCGGAACCGGGTCGTCGTTTTCGGCGACGATGTACACCGTCGCCTTGGCTTGGTATTGGTTTGGAATGAGAAGTTCCATGTCGATCCTAAGGACATGCATGGTTAGTACGGTCGGGGCTTCGGGTGTCGTGGCGCTCGCCTCGTTTGAAGGATCCGACTCGTTGCTGCTCGTGTCGACCGCTGTCACCTTGTAGTAATAGGTGGTGTTATCGTCGACGCTCGTGTCCGGATAATCGCTCGCGGTCGTCTCATCCAAGAACGTGCTGTTATCGCAATTGAAGCCGCTCGTCGTGCTCCGGTAGACATGGTAATGGTCCAGGTCGTTCTCGGTGTTGTTGTTCCAGTCGAGGTCGATTCGCGAGTGGCTCACCGCAGTGGCAGTGAGTCCCGTCGGGGCCGCTGGGGGCGTCGTGTCAGCTTCCGTGGTGGTGAACGTGTAGTAAGATCCGTTGTTGTCGTCAACTGCAGTGTTTGAACTTGCGTCCGTTGATTGCACTTCATAGTAATATGTTGTAGATTCTGAAAGGTTCGTTAGCGTTATTGAGTGGCTCGTGACCATCGCCGCATCAGATTCCGTGCTCCCCGGGGGCGTGGTGGTTCCATATCTGACCACGCTGTCGCTGAGTTCATCAGTGTCCCAAGTGATGGTCGCTGAATTGCCCGTTATGGATGAAGAAGCCACGTTCGATATTACTGGCGGCGTATTGTCTTCTCCCGGAGGTGGAAACACATCCCTCAAGGTGAAATCTACCCAGATCAGTCCCAAGTCCTGATCGACTACCGCTGCTATCGCGTCTCCGATGTCCTTCGGCGGGTTACTTAATCTTTGCCACCATTTCTTATCGGCTTCATACCCGTATTGGTACATTACGACGTTAGGATAGTATCTAGCACCCCAGTCCTCGAACTCGGAAACCATGCGACTGAGGTTTCCAAAACCTTGACTGTCATTGACAAAAATTATACTCCCTCTGTATGTCGGCGGCATCCATGTCCACCAAAAGTGCTTGAGGAACAACGTGTAATAGCTGTTGTGGGATTTTACCTTGGCTTCCCAGGCTTGCGCGTTATCGTCAGTCACTGGTATACCCCAATCGTTTACGGTTTGCTTGTGCCACTCCACATCTACTCCGAAGCCTACCACGCACGAGTGGTTTCCATACCTGTTCAACACGAGGTCGATCAGAGTAGGAACGTCTGCAAGCCCTGGTTCGATTTGTAGCCACACCTTTATCCCGTGGGTATCAAAGTAGTCAAGGTATGGCTCGTGAAGGTCCGTGTTGTCGAATATTATGTGTTCGTAGCTACCTCCGTCCGATGGGAATTGTAGGTTACACTCGGTCCATAGCATATAATCCTCGCCCTCCCCGGCAAGTATCCCAACTATCCAGACTCCAACCGGTTGAGAGCCGGACCAATTGCTCGCCATGATTTTCATGTCTTGTTCCCACTCCTCTGGTTCTGGGAATGGGCTTATACCGTAGGTGGATTCCCTGCATCCGGCGTATATGACAGCTCCAGGAGAAGCCTTCACTAGCGGGATATCGCTGAGACAAATGCTTGAGAGCATTCCAACTAACAATAAGCAAACGATGGTGCTAGCATACGCTCTATGTTTCAGGCGTCTTGCCATTTTTTCATCCTCCATTCAAGTTGGTTAAAAGACTCCACAAGGTGAGGTTATCCATCCACCTTGCTTCATCGCATACAAGAATAGAAAAATCATACTATTTAATCTTATTATTCTGGGGCAATGATAAATTGAAATTAGAAAAAAAGTGACCGTTGGTGGTGAAGTGATGATAACTCTAAGCGCGGGGTTTACCTTCTTTTTGTGAGATTCGCAAAGTTCTAATCCCGACGAGTTCGCTATCATACTGTCGGGGTATGGTGAAATCTTGCGAGTAAAAGTCAGAGTTCAGCCGAAGGCGGCGCGAGAGGAAGTTATGGAGCAGCTCGATGGCACTTTAAAAGTGAAGACTACCGCGCCACCGGTCAAGGGCGCCGCGAACAGGGCGTGTATCGAGTTGCTCGCGAAACATTTCGGGGTGAAGCGATCAAACGTCAGGATAATTGCTGGACACACATCACGGGACAAAATCGTTGAGGTGATCGGAACTAATCAAGTTTAAACAACCGAATAAGTTGGGCAGCATTTTTGTACATCTCAAAATTGTTAAAAAGAATGTAGACCTCACGATGCTTCTTTGCTAATACTTAATTTTTTAGGCTTTGAGAACGCTCCCAATTGCGGTGATAGAGTGCCTAAGAAGCATGAGGAGATGATGGAACTCGCTAAGCGGCGCGGGTTCATCTGGCCCTCGTTTGAGATTTATGGAGGCGTTGCAGGTTTCTATGATTTCGGACCGCTCGGGGCACTTTTGAAGAACAAAATCATCCAGAAGTGGCGCGAGTACTACGTTATTAAGGAAGGGTTCTTCGAGATAGATTCCCCCAACGTTATGCCTGAGGAGGTCCTGAAGGCGAGCGGGCACGTCAATCACTTCGTTGACGCGATGGTTGAGTGTCAGAAGTGTGGTGCTGCATTTAAGGTTGCGGATCTAGCGCGCGAGCAAACAGGCAAGGATATCGAAGGCATGCCCAAGGAGGAAATGAACCAGTTCGTGAAAAAACATCGGGTGCGCTGCCCGGATTGCGGCGGAGAGTTGGGAAAAATTTTCGATTTCAACGCAATGTTTCGAACGGCGATTGGTCCCGGGAGTCAGCGCGTGGGTTACTTGAGACCGGAGACTGCGCAGGGAATTTTCATAGATTTCAAGCGACTTCAGCGCCACGCACGGGGCAAGCTGCCGTTTGGAGTAGTGCAGATTGGCAAAGGGTACCGCAATGAGATTTCCCCGCGTCAGGGCATCATAAGGTTGCGAGAGTTCACGATGGCAGAGGCCGAGGTTTTCTTCGATCCAGAGGATTCTCATCACCCAAAGTTTTCCGAGTTGGCGGGGGAGCAGCTCAGACTTTGGCTGGCGAGCGATCAGCAGCAGGGCAAGGAAAAGCTAACTGAGGTGATGGCTGGAGAAGCTGTTAAACGGAAGCTCGTGTGCAATGAGCTCATGGCCTACTATCTCGCGCTCACCAAGCGTTTCCTGCTCGATTTGGGCATCCCAAGTGAGGCAATTCGATTCAGGGAACAAACTCCAGGGCAACGAGCCCATTACTCCAGCGAGACATGGGATGCCGAGGTATCTACCGAGCGGTTTGGTTGGGTTGAGGTCGCGGGACTGGCCTACCGTACGGATTACGATCTTTCTCGTCACGCTCAGTTCAGCAAGGAGGACATGATGGTATTCTCAGCGGATAAAAAACGGAAAGTGCTCTGCCATGTGGTGGAGCCCTCCTACGGTATCGATCGTCCATTTTATTGCGCGCTTGAGCACTCGTACGTGTCGGGGGAGAAGCGTAAGTATCTTCAGCTTAAGAAGGATTTGGCCCCCATCGAGGTCGGCGTCTTCCCGTTGCTCAACCGGGATAGAATGCCTGAGAAAGCCCGCGAGGTTCACGAAGCTTTGAGGGCAGGGGGTTTAATGGCTGAATATGACGATTCTGGGTCAATTGGTCGAAGATACGCGCGAGCTGACGAGATAGGAACGCCATATTGTGTGACGATTGATTATCAAACGCTTGAAGATGACACTGTAACTGTTAGAAACCGCGACGATACTTCGCAAGTAAGAGTCGGCATAAGTGATCTAGCGAATACAATAATCGACTTGATCAGAGGTTGTTCTTAATCGAAGAAAACTCCGACCAGCTAGCTTTCTTCACCTTCTATCGAAAAGCAGTTGGGTCTCGATCAGGACGATATCTTATCTAAAATTCAAAACCAATCTAGGCTGGTCGTGTAAAAATTCTCGCCATAAACTTGTTTGAAGGTTACATTTTTTGTCAGCTGTTTTACCATGATTAGTCCGTAGCTTCTTTTATGGATATTATACTTCAGAGATTCGTAGCTTTTCAGCGTTTTCCCGTCAAGAATCATTGTATCATAAACCACTTGTTTGGCCTTATGTTCAAGAGAACGAATTAACTTCTTTGTCTCTTCAATACTAGTTGCAACAATTTCTTTAATGCGTAGTAATTTCCCTTCATTTTTGAAGATTGCATAGCCACTTTTATCGAGTAGAATCATTTCGGGCTTTATTTTTTCACGTTTGTAAAGAATCTTAAGATAGTTCTCATCTCTTACAACAATTCCCGTTTTATCCGTAGTGAAATCGTCGTAGAGTTTGGCAATTTTCTCCAAGTCAAGTTCATTTTCTTTTTCCCTCTTTCTTGAAGGTTTCTTTTCAACAAACTTGTAAGAGCTTGGAAATTCTATTGCATCGTCATAGCCAAGTTTTCGATAGAAGTTATAGGCTATCATTGATTGGGATGTTGTCAAGAAGGAGAATCTGTAATCGTTATCGCTGAAATATTCATGTGCTGTCTTCATTAGAGCTGTCGAAATTCCCTTCCTAGCGTGAGTTGGGAGAACTGCAACACCCCACACCCCTCCAGCATTTTCTATTCTGCCTTCTAGGATTTTGGTTGTTAAATCTACTACCCCGGCAAAACCAACCACTTTGTCATCTTCAAGAGCACAGAAACCAATTGGACTATCCTTCAAACGTGGGTCGATCCTCGCTATTTCCTCAAATTCTTGATAATTAAAAGGCCAACCAAAAGCCAAACACATGAGCGGTAACAAATCATTCTTATTTGTTAGCTCTCGGTATGAAATAATTTTCATATCCATCCTATATAGCATATCTTTTGTGAAAAAATATATAAACAACCTGTTAGTGGCACGAATGGACATGCAAGCGTAATATTGGTCTCAGCAAAAGACGATTTATATACTCCAAACTACTTTCACCAAATATAATACAAAAAATCAAAAATGTCCGCCCTTGTAAAGAGGATTTGTTTCTTCACGCTCCGTACAGCGTGTGCAAGCCGTTTTTGTCTTCCTACTTTATACTCACCCTCGTATAGGTCGCCGAGATGAAGTGTGTGGCCGGATTCGTGCGTTGCTATGTTCTGTATGTCAAATGCGTTAATTGTTATACCGCCTTCACCATCTAGGTCGATTCTGATTCAAAAAAACTCAGAAGGGAGGGGAGTAGAAACCCTCATCTAGTTGGGCGGAGGTTGGACCGAATCTCTTTCAGGAAGTGGTATCCCTGAAGGAAGAGAACTCCCCACCGCCAAAGTTAAAAAACCAGGTAAATCATGAGGGGCAACGCCACGAAGAGCGATACAAAGGTTGAGTAGAACACCATCGCCCCGTAGAGCTTGAGGTCTAGCTTGAAATTGTAGGCGAGGACGATGTTAAAGATAGCGGGCGGCATTAGTGATTGAATTAGCGCGGGTTTGGGCGTGATATCAGTGGCTACACTCAACCCAGTTATACAAATCAATGCGAAGATCACTAGCGGGCAGACCAAGAACCTTATCACACCCACAGCCGCCAGCTTCGATAGATACTTGCGAGGATTGACCAGGGGCATTTGGTAACCGACAAAAAGAAGCATCAAGGCGAAAAACGGCTTGGCGAGGTAAACGTCAAATGTTTCTCTCACCACATCAGGCAGGTAGGCATTGAAGCCGACGAAGAGCATCGCTGCTATGAGCGCTATGGTCGCCGGGAAAACCAGCACATTTGCTAACACGAAGCGCGGACTTACACGTCGCTTACTGGAAGACGATGCGAGCGCAACTCCGAGGACCAAGTGCGGAATTCCTATTGCCATCGCGTAGAGACTCGCGGGCCCCAGACCCCCGATCCCAACCATTGCATAAACGAGGGGCAAGCCGAGGTGAGTGACGTTCATGAACGCGGAGTTCAAAGTGACTGCGACGGTTGTTTTTCGGTTGTAGTGTCTGAGAGCCGAGAGTCCCACAGCCAACACGAAACAAACGCCCAACCCTATGAAACCAAAAACTGCGGCGCTGCTGAATCCCATGATAGCACGCAGATTGTAGCGCGCTATCGAGACGAAGACCACGGTGGGGAGCATCACCCAGAGGATGAGCACATTGAGGTAGTGAAATGCCGGCTTAGCGAGCAGCCCCAAAATTTTGACACGCCCTGCGATAACCCTTGCGATAACCCCAACAATGATGAGTCCCAACGCGTAGAAGGCGGGCGTTAGGTAGTCTCCGGGCATAAGTTTCACCAGCTAGTTTTTACTTGCGTGGCTTGATATCCTCCGAAAATTGCTCGATTATCTCCAGCGCGGCGTCGCGAGGTCACCGTGCGGTTTCTCCCGATGAACACTCTCACCTTTGGACTCAGCGCCGCCATTATTACTCTATGTTTTTTTATTTCCCCCACTCCATCATCCTCCAACCTCATCGCGTTTTGCCAATCGGTTTTTGGGCTGATAAATATTTTGTATCAAAACTCCCCTCATTACATTCATTAAAAAGTATATTTTTAACTATAGATAAACTTAAATAGATATAAAATAGTATACATTTACGGAAGTGAGGGTTATGGGTAAAAAAATAAATAGGGCAGTAGAAAACTTGTTTTTACAAGAAAAGCCATTAAAAGCTCTAATTTTGTTAAAGAGTGAAAATAAACCGTTATATACAGCAATAATCTCGAAAGAAATCGATTGCACGTATGCCCACACTTTAAATGTGCTGGCAGAACTGGAAAAGCTCAAATTAGTCAGTTTTAAGGAAACGGGGCGAATTAAACTGGTTAATTTGACAGAATTGGGTGAAGAAGCTGCCGCAGTCTTAGAAAACTTCATCGATCTACTCAGACTTGGAGATGCGGAAGCAGAGGTCAATCAGATTTACGAGCGGGAGATTAAAGGTCGTTTGAGAGCGGAAATAAACAAAAAAGCGATATCTAGGCAATTAGAAAAACATAAGGAGAATCTAAAGCGATTATCAGAGGGTAGACCCCAAAATGTTCTGCTTTTCTCAAAAAAGCTCTTAAAAAAAGTGGAAGAGGTTGCCGCAGAGGCGCTCGGATATCCGTCAAGATGAAATCGCTTTAAAAAAAGCCCAAATTCCTCTTGTAGAGTAATTGCCCGAAAGCAGGGACCTTCTCCCTTCGGTTTTCGTGCTAAGTTCATCCCCCTCGAGTGGGCTAGTTACCTTTTATAAAGTAATGCAGTAGAATCGAAAATCGGCGGTGGCGAGGCCAGATAACTTTTGATGAGTTTTTAAGTTACCCAGGATAAGGTTTAAATACCAGAATTACTCATTAAAAAGCGAAAATTACTTTGCAAAGGTGATTATTTGGAAGGAAGAGGTGTGGCGGATAGGATTTTGGCATTGGCATACGGCAACCACCCGAAAAGCGCCTCCTTGAAACCAGAGGCGTTGAAAGTGTTAAGGGCGTTGAGAGAGCAGGGCACCATGAGCATCGAACAGTTGATGGGGGTGCTGGAATTGAATCAGGATTCCTCGGCTGGCCGCAAGCACTTTTACATTTTGATGAGGCCCCTGAGAGAGACCGGGATGATTTCTACGAGAAGGGTCGGGGGCAAGACGAGCTACTATTTAAGTTATGACGGCTTCAGTCAATTCCTAAGGGAAATAAGGAAGGAAGCTGAATATTGGCTTACGCCCGAGGGGTCAAGAGAACGGGTGTGATGATAAAGGAGAGTTGGACTTGGCCAAGAAAACTGGAAAAACGCTCGTAAAGATGAGGCAACAAATACGCGCCGCGAAGCTGGCGAGACACAAGCGCGAGCTAGTTGAAGCTGGGGTGGATCTGAGCATGCCTAAGCCGTCTGCAGAGGCACGGAGGGAAAAGGAGGAGGAGTTGAAGCGGCTTTACTTGGAACTCTTCAAGGAGAAAAAAGAACAGGCAAAAAGCGAACAGGCAGAGGAGGCCGGGCAAATACCTGAACAACAACAAGGACAACAGCTTGGAAAGAAGAAGCAGGCAGAGCAAAAAGAGCCAACTGAGCAACATGAACAAGCCGAGCAGCCCGAGAAAACGCAATAGGTAAGCTATTCCGGTTTGGCTGATCTCGCGCGCGTGTTTCAGGACTCAAAAATATGCATATCGTGTCTTTAGAGGCGGATGCAGTCTGAGCCGGCCCCCCATATTTCACCTCTTTTCTCGAACCAGTAAGCTTGTAAAGAACCAGTTTACGTGAAGTACCCAGATCCAGATGGCTCCAGCTATAATTCCACCAGAACCTGAACCGCTTTCACCAGCAAAGAATGCCTCGAAAATTATCCCGAGTACCCACGAGAAGATTATTGTCGTTTTACCTACGGGTGTTCTCTGGAAAACCAGCCACATGACAAAGAACATGGCAATAAAAATGAAAATGTCGTTGAATATGTGATACTGAAGGTGCTCCGCCAAAAAACCGGGTTCAAAAAATCCGTAAGAGTTGAATGCAATTTCAAAAAAGATGAGGTAGGCAAGTGTCAGAGGTATGAAGGCCAGAGTTCTCAGGCCGAAAGGTTTGCTTTTTATGTTTATGTAGTGTTTTTTGTAGATGTAAAATGCTAGAAGTGTCGTTACTGCAGCATAGGCGAAAGCGATGATTTCGTTTAGCATGTTGACTTCCCCCTACATAATGGGTTGTAGAAAAAAAGCACATAATAAAGAAGGAAGCAATTGGTATCATCCATAAAATCGTGACCTTCTTATCGGTAGGCAGGTCATCACCATTATCTTGGCACTCTCAGGAGAGCGCCTCCCGTGGTACTTTAGGTATCGGTTCTCCGCCGCTGGTTAAATTGATCAAATCTGCGTTAAATTCTCCAGCCAACCACGTGAGTAACTCTTTGCATATCTCGAGCTTGGTGATTTTTCGTTTGATGGCTTTGTTGCCCGAATGCCGCCCGATTTTCGTGCCGAGGTCCATGCCAACGAGGTATATCCTGCTTGCCCCCAACTCATGCGCCATAAAGGCTGCACGATCGCCGTCAGTAAATCCCCCGAAATTGAAGAGTTTGCCGAAAGGCTCGACCTGCGTGGTGCCGATGATTCGCTCCTTTAATTGGGGGATGGTCGTACGCACCTGTGCAACATTGTCGCCGTGGGCATGCACGACTAACCAGGAGCCCTGTCTCCAGGCCTCAAGCTGGTCATCTACTGAGCCGTCCAAGTCGGTAACAATGATTTCGGGGTTGCGATATCTGAGCACGGCTGAAGTCGCGCCATCCGCAGCAATCAGGACCTTGTTCAAATAGCCGGCCTGTTCAAGTTTCTTGAGATCTACGTCGAGCGATGGGCCTGCCCCGAAGACGACACACTCGCGGCCACGGATTATGTTAGTCAGCTTCTGAATATCTGGCGGGGGCAGGAGTTCATTAAGTACCTTGGCAGCATCCTCATCCCCTTCCTGATTCAGTTTCAGCCTCTCCGCGATTTGGCCGTACCAAGGTTTCCAAATTTCCCAACGCATATCCTCAGCCCACGACTTCCAATATGACTTCTTCTCCTCGATGGTTGTAAGCTTTCCAAGAACGCTCATCGTATGGGGAAGCGGCGATGATATGTATGTATCCAAACTTCGCGAACATCGCCAAGTCCTCCCCAGAAGGCGAGGCACTTGTAGAGGGGTGACTGTGCACGGTGCCGCAGGCGCTTGGGTCGATCGGGAGCATGTGGAGCCTGAGCACCGCTGATTCGTCGGATGAGAGAGTCCCGGGAAGTATGAGCACCTCCTTGACCACATCTCCAGCGGCGCGCAACACCCCTGCGAATTCTCGAGGATGACTGGAGCGAGAAGCCCCTAGGATAAAACCCAAAGTCTCCCTGTCGATGCGGGAAATTTGTTGCATCTTCTCAGCGCCTGTAACTCAAATAAGTTCCCCATATGTAGTTTCATAAGAAGTGAGCACTTCCTGCCATGTTTCCTCGACGCTCGAATAAATTTTGTCCTCGTATGTGGACGTTCGGAAAAGATTTCCAGTCGGATCGACAAAAACCCAACCCTCTGTGGGAAGATGTATTTCTGCCCAAGCATGGCCGACTATGTAGCGCCCATCTGGTGTCATACCAGCGATTTGAATGAAAGGATAGGTCACTTGCTCGAAAATTAAGAATCCGTTCACACGCTTGGCCGGTATCCCGGCGGTCCTAACTATGGCGAGGTACAAATTAGCTTTGTCTAAGCACTTTCCCTCCCTCGTGTCGAGGATTTCCTCTGATGTAAACCAACCGAGGGTGGGTAGAATAGGGTACGTGATGTTTTCGTAGACCCATTCACAAAGGTTTTCGGCGAGTTCAGTATCACTATATTCTAGTTGTCGGATTTCTGACACGATTTGGGTTACTCTCGGGGTATCTGTGATTACATATTGGGTGCTAAGCAAAAAATACGCGTAATTTGCTGGAATCTCGGCTTCGTCCCGAATTAGGTTGCCTGTGGGTGCAGGGACAAACAATATATTATCCGGCAATTTTCCGTGTTCGTAGTAAAATGAAATAACCCTGAGGAAAGTGAATAAAGCATCTCTAGACCTAAGCATTCCAATTTGGCTATTGATCTCCCCGGGTGCTTTTTCCGCCGAGACTATTTGGTCGCGCATATCTCGGGCGATAGCAACATAGTCATCTTTAGTCAACGTTTTGAAAATGGCGCCCCAATCGCCGCTTTCGTTGTCTGGTGGAGATACTAAAATCGGCTGGGCATCTGACAAGAGTGGCTCAGCACTTTTTTCTGCCAAAATTACGACCTTTCTGGCGGAATAATAAAGTAACTGGTAGGGTGTAATGTTAAACTCAAACTCATCAAAGGAAACTGTGTATTCATCCCTTTCCCGCCCAAATTTCATGTCGGTTGCCATCCAGCTCGCAGAACCGTCAAAACCATAGGCAGGAGGAACCCCTGTGTAATTTATCGGGCAAAATTGAGAAAATTCCAGAAATTCTTCTTGCGTGATTGTGATCAGTTGTTGTTTAATCAGGGCTTGGCTCTCGCTCACCACTGCGGGCTTTCCATCGATTTCTTGAATATAAGTGATGACGGTTTCGGTGCTTCCTCCCCCATAATCCACGCTTTGCATTTCAAAGCTTAGCAGTTCGTTCTCGTTGACGATTTCTGTCCCTGCTGGCATGATGATTGATGATCTTGATGTCTGGTTTAGTTGGGAATCCTTTGCAATCACGGAAATGGTGCTCTGGAGACTTTTTATTTCGTTTATTGTCTCTCTCGCGTAACTCTCATTGTCTACCGGTTGAAACAGGATTTCCCACATGTTTTCTTTCCTGTAGGCCAAATGTGGGGTTCTCCACCCCATGATTACTTTAAACGTTTCGTCTGCATTTAGCCCGATGATATCACAATTGACATCTTCCATCTCCAAACCATATTTAGCATAAGAACTTTGCACATCTGCTGAAAACATCAGCTTTGCATTTTCGACTCCAATCCCGTGAACGGGAAGATCGCCCATTTTTCCGCCTACAACTGTTAACCTCATCTGGTCTGCAAGATCAGAGGGCGGGATCTCGTAAACCCACTCTGCATTGGCGTTTCCGTTTTCATCGACCCAAAAAGTTGTATATTGGTTTATCTGAAGATTCCCTGATTCTGATTCGGCTTGGGCGGTTACATAGAAAAAGTAAATGCCAAGTGCTGAAATCGAAAGCACTATAACGAGCAGAATGATTATACGATTTCTCACTTTCTAGTTCCCCCATTCTTTTCTCATAGTTGTGCCCTTGTGTTTTGTGCGGCTTTCACTAGTGCTTTGAGTTTATTTGCCGCTTCTTCGCTGGTTCTAGTCTTCAGACCGCAGTCCGGATCAATCCAGAGCTGCTCGGGTTTCAAAACCTCAAGGGCCCGCCTAATGCGTTGCTCCACCATTGCAGTGTTTTCAACTACATGCGAATGTACGTCCACCACCCCAAACGAGAGATCCTTGGTGAAGGGATGCTCACGGAACAGCTCTACCAAGTCAAACTCGGAGTTCGACATCTCGAGGTCGAAGTTGTCAACGGGGAGTTCCAGCATCTCGGGGTAGATGAATTCAAATGCTCCATAGCAGATGTGGTTGATGAAATAGGCATCAACACCTTTTGTGACTACCTGCATCGCTTCGATCGCGAACTCAGAAAGCTCCTCAGGACGGGCCGAGATCGCTGGTTCATCAACCTGGATTATCTTCGCACCTGCCTTCGCCAGCGCTTTAACCTCCTCGTGTAAAACTTTCGCCAGCGCCAAGCAGGCTTCTCGGCGACTCGGGTAGTACTCGTTGAAAGACCAGTCCATCATCGTGTAAGGCCCCGTGATCATTCCCTTGACAGGTTTGCTGGTCAGTTCTTGGGTAAATCGCCACCAGTCCACGGTGATCGGCCCCCGCCACTTTACCTCGCCCGCGATAATCGGTTTTCGATAGTAGCGGTTGCCATAGCTCCTAACGAGCCCGCTTATTTTGAAGCCATCTAAATTGTTCGCGAAGTGCGTTGCCATGTCGCCTCGATACATCTCTCCGTCAACCAGCACATCCAATCCTACCTTTTCCTGGAACTCCATCCACTCGCGTGTGGCCTGTTTTTCAAGCTTGTTGAGTTCTTCAGCGGCCAATTTCTTAGTGGCGAATTTTCGTCTGGCCTCGAGGATGTAAGGTGGTTTAGGGAAACTCCCAACGGTCGTGGTCGGCAGGAGGGGCAGCTCCAGACCAAGACGTTCCAACTTCTCTCGCATTATATCAGCTCTCTTGCTTTTTCGGCAATTGACACCATGTTTTGAAGTTTCTTGAAGGCGATCTCCCGGGGCAAGTAGTCCCCCAACCCACATGAAGGATTGAGATAAACACGCTCACTTTTGACGGATGGCAGAATTAACTTCAGAACATCTATGACTTCATTTTCTTTCTCAAGTCTAGTGTTCCGCCCATCGATGAGCCCCACCCCAAGTTCCTTTTCGCAGCCAAAACGAGCAATTGCGTCGGGCAGCTTCGGGCTGTATGTAAAGTCGAGGCCGAGCACATCCACCGGGAGTTTGAGGAGTTTTTGATAAAGGGGTGCCACATCACCAAAATACGTGTAGAGAGCAACTCTTGCCTTGCCTTTTTCGGCTACGACTTTTTGAACAGCTTTTTCGAAAACTTGGAAATCGGCCGGGTTTTTCAGGATAGCGGGTTCATCAATCTGGATGAGTTCGACCCCTGCCTCAACGAGCTCCCGAACCTCTTGAGATATCACCGAAGCGAATTCATCCAAGAGCGGCTGGAACCCATCGCCGCGACGGTTGATAGACAGCCTCGCGAGTGTATAGGGTCCTGTTACCACGGGCTTCACGGATTTTGAAATCCCTCTTGCGAAAGTAAATTCACGTTTTAAAATAGATTCACGCCTCACAAGTTTATCCCTGATAATTGGCTGACGGAAGTAAAAGTTTGTGTCGAAAAACCTGAGCAAACCGTTGATTTCGCAACCTTCCAATTTTCTTGCAAAGTGGGAAATGGGACCGTACCATCGCACTTGTCCGTCAGTTACCACATCCAGCCCGGCTCGCACTTGCTCCTCGATAACCCCCCGCGTTACTTCATCCTGCACTCGCTCGAATTCTTCATCGGAAATCTCCCCGCGCTCATGCTGCGCGTAGGCTTGCCGATGCTGCTGCTGTTCTGGACGGTCACCTATTCGGGGATAACTGCCAGTACTCGCACTTAGGAGTTCCATCTGAATCCCATCGAATATTTACTCGAAAGTTAAATAGGTGCTAGGCTTAGAATAATTGGGGTTTGAGTTGAAGGTCGGTGAAAAATTCGCGCCTCACCCGAACTTGAAAAAAGTTTACCACACTTACCTTTCTATTTTAGCGATTCCGTTGCTCATCGGGACTCTGCTGCCGATCTTGGCCGTATACAATTTTGCTCCCGATGTGTGGCAAGCAGGTTGGGCTTACCTTTTCATACCGCTGATCGTAGTGCTGGTGGTTTTGAGTTTCATAGCTTACTGGATTTCAAAATATTACGGCTCGATTTCCTATGCGCTCAAAGAAGATGAGGTAATGGTGGAGCGAGGAGTATGGTGGAAGATGAGGCATGTTGTTCCCTACGCGCGCGTGATGTCGGTCGATATCGTCCAAGGACCGATTTCTAGACGCTTTGGTGTCGGATCTGTGCAGGTGCATACGGCAGGATATACGGGGGCGAGAGGCGGGACTGCAGGTCCAGGCGCTAGGGGTGCAGAAGCAGCCATCTGGGGAATACCAAATTTTGTGGAGATAAGGGATGCGATAATCGGGCTCGTGAGGGGAAGACCCCTTTTTGGAATGCCTAGGGCTGCGGGGCCCGACGTAGGCTCGGAGATGCTGAAAGAGCTGAAGAAGATAAGAAAAGCTGTTGAGAAGTAATTCGGAGGGGCGACGATGGGAGAAGGCAGCGGATACGGAAAGGTAATCTTGTTTAACGAACATTTTGTCGTCTATAATGTGCCCTCGATTGTCTCTGCAATTGATAAAGCGACAACCGCCACTGTTGAGCGTTCAGGAGAATCGGGTTGGACCTTGGACGATCGCAGACCAGCCACTCCCAGTTACAAGAAGGAAAAATTCGAGCAGCAAAAGGACTCGATAGAAAAAATCTTGAAAGCCGCCGGAATTAATACAATAAAAAATCCCATCAAAATAACACTTGGCGGAGATTTAGTCGCGGCTAGTGGGATAGGGGCGAGCGCGGCCTCCTGCACCGCAATCGCTCGAGCGCTGTCGGATGAGTTCAACTTGGGGCTCTCGGATGAGCGGATAAATGAGCTAGCCTACGAGGGCGAGAAGGGATATCATGGAACCCCCTCGGGAATTGACAATACCGCGGCGACCTATGGGGGATTGATCTGGTTCGTGAAGGGGGAACCAAACGTGATCGAGCGGATGAAAATAGAGGCGCCCGTCGAGGTGGTGATTGGAAACACAGGGCTAGTCGCCAACACGAAAGCGGCGGTCGCGGGAGTTCGCGAGCGGAAGGAAAAATATCCGGAAAAATATGACAAGATATTTAAAGAGGCGGGGAATTTGGCACATAGAGCCCGAAAAGCACTTGAGAGTCATGATTTGGAGACGGTCGGAAAATGCATGGATGAAAATCACAAGCAGCTGCAGGCAATCGAGGTTTCGTGCAAGGAACTCGACTTTTTGGTTGATCTAGCGAGAGATCAAGGTGCCTTCGGGGCAAAAATGACCGGAGGGGGCCTCGGGGGAAACATGGTCGCGCTTACCCCAGGAAAAGATTTACAGGAGAAGGTAGCGCGAGCGATGGAAAAGAAGGGCTTCGAGCTCCTGAGGACGAGGATAGGGTGATTCCGTGAACTTGCGGGAGTTCATAGATATTTTAGATGAGAAAGGGCTTTTGGTGAAAATTGAGAAGCCCGTGAATATCAAATACGAGATGGCAACTGTAATGAAGATGCTTGATGGAAAGCCGATTCTTTTCAAGCAGGTTAAGAATTTCTCGATGCCGGTGATAGCGAACATCTGCTCCTCAAGAGAGTTGGTCGCACTGGGGTTGGGCATCAAGGAGAACGAAATCATGAATAAGCTGGCGGAAGCCGTTGAGTACCCGAAAGAGCCGAAGGTTGTAAAGGCGGAGGGTTACAAAGAGGTCGAGGCAGATCTCACGAAGCTCCCGATCCTGACTCACTACGCCTTCGACGGGGGACCTTACATCTCCTCAGGCATAGTTATCGCAAACGACCCCGAGCTCGGTCTCAATGCCTCGTATCAGAGAATGATGGTCATAGAAAAAGACAAAGTCGTGATAAGAATATTGCCAAGACATTTTGACGAATTTCTAAAGAGGGGGAACTTGGAATTCGCGATTTGCATAGGAAATTCCATGCCGGTTCTGGTAGCCTCGGCGGTCTCGATAGAAATCGGAAAGAGCGAGCTAGGCATCGCGAATGCCCTAGCGGAAACAAATTTAATCGAGCTGGCGGGCCACAAGGTTCCTGAATCTGAAATAATCATGATTGCCGAGATGACGGGGGAGGAGCACGACGAGGGGCCTTTCCTTGACCTAACTGGAACTCCAGACATCGTGCGCAAGCAACGAGTGGCAAAAATAAAGAAGATATTCATGAAAAAAGACCCCCTCTTCCACGCATTACTTCCCGGGGACCTCGAGCACAAAATTCTGATGGGCATGCCACGCGAGCCGACGATATTTAGGGAGGTCAACAAAGTCTGCGAGTGCAAGGACGTCTCGGTGACTCCTGGGGGCTGCTCTTGGTTGCACGCGGTCGTGAGCATCAAAAAGAAGAACCCAGACGACGGGCGGAAGGCAATCGAGGCCGCGTTTAAGGGGCACAAATCGCTAAAGCATGTTTGGGTGGTGGATGATGATATTGATGTACACAACCCGCATGATGTCGAGTGGGCCATGGCTACTCGATTTCAAGGCGACCGGGATATTGTTATAAAAAAGGAGAAGGGGTCCTCGCTCGATCCCTCCTCAGACCTTGAGACGCGCATGACGACCAAGATGGGTTTTGACTTGACGATACCTGCAGGGCGGGATCTGAAGAGTTTCAAAAAACCAGAACTTCCAATGAAATTAAATCTCAAAGATTACCTACCGTAAACACACCCAAAAAATTTTAAACTTATGGCAATATTCTTGTCATGACTTTGTCTTTTCCTATGACGATCTGTAGACTATTTGCGAGAGTTCGAGGAAAAAATGCTTAAGTGAAAGAATTAACGTGATTTTTAGCGGATAGTATGTACCTGACAAAAGAACAGGAACAAATGCTTAGTGGGGCGCAGGGTGAAATCGTCGAGCGGATGTTTCGCCTGCTCGTACGCTTGGGTGACATCTACGGCGCGGATCGGATGATTCCCGTTGGGTCTGTCCAGGTTGCGGGTGTTTCTTACAAGTCGATCGGCGACCCCGGACTGGAGTTTCTTGAGGATATAGCTAAGAAAAGTGTCAAGGTTAAAGTTCCGACGACGCTGAATCCTGCTGGCATGGACCTCGAAGACTGGGAGGAACTAGGTTTTCCAGAAGATTTTGCAAAAAAGCAATTGAAGATAATGGATGCTTTTCGGAAGATGGGGATAATGATGACGGCTACTTGCACTCCATACCTGGTCGGCAACCTGCCACGTTTTGGGGAGCACATCGCATGGTCTGAGTCGTCAGCTGTTTCCTTCGCTAACTCGGTGATAGGAGCACGCACTAACCGGGAAGGAGGTCCCTCGGCGCTCGCAGCAGCACTCTGCGGGGTGACTCCAAATTATGGGCTGCACTTGGATGAAAAACGAAAACCAACTGTTATTGTGAAAGTTAACGCCGAGCTAAAGGACAACTCGGATTTTGGCGCCCTGGGCTACCACGTCGGGAAGCTCGTCAAGAAAGGAATCCCGTATTTCAAGGGAATCAAGGACGCAGATGTTGACCGGTTGAAAGCGCTAGGGGCCGCGATGGCAGCGTCGGGCGCGGTCGCTCTGTATCATGTGGAAGGGTTGACACCCGAGGCTGGTTTCATGGACACAAAAGGGCTCGAAACTATAGGGGTGGAGGAGAAGGAACTGAAGGAAACTTACAAGACACTCAACACAGGGAAGGATCCGGATATCGTAATTCTTGGTTGTCCTCACGCCTCGCTGAAGGAGATCGCGACGCTCGCCTGCAAGCTCGAGGGGAAGCGCCTCCGTAAGCCGCTCTGGATTTGCACCTCGCGCGTCACCAAGGAGGCGGCAACTCGTATGGGATTCACCGAGATTATAGAAAAATCTGGAGGGAAGGTGGTGGCCGACACCTGCACCGTGGTCTCCCCCATCGAGCAAATGGACTACAAGACCACTGGAGTCAACTCAGGTAAGGCCGCAAACTATCTTCCCGGGTTCTGCAAGCAACAGGTCGTGTTTAAGAGCCTCGACGATTTGCTGGAGGGACAAACCGCATGAAGGGTCGGATGATTAGCCCAGGGAAGGCTCAAGGCGAGGCCATAGTTTCGAAGGAGCCGATAGGGTTCTACGGCGGGATAGACTCGAAAACTGGCGTGGTCATCGAGAAAGGACACGAGCTCGAGGGCAAATCGGTGAAGGATAAAATCTTGGTGTTCCCCCAAGGGAAGGGCTCCACGGTTGGGTCCTACATTATCTATGGTCTGAAGAAGAATGGGGTGGCGCCAGCCGCGATAGTTAACAAGGAAACGGAAACGATCGTGGCGACGGGAGTCATCTTGGCGGGAATCCCTTGCGTTGATGAAATTGACATTGACAAAATCAAGACAGGGGATAAGTTGAAAGTCGATGCGGACGAAGCTACTGTTGAGGTCGAGTAAAATGACTGGACCAGCTGAAAGTAAAATTGAGATTAAGGCAAAAGTTTACATCCACAAGCGTGACCCGCTCACACGTTCTAAAATCCCCCACATTGACATCGAATCGCCGGTGCTGAACGAGATCATCAAGCCGAACGAAGCAACATTTGTTAGTGGCAAGCCCGGAGGCGTGTTCATCGGGCTGAAGCGGGAGATGCTGGCGAGGCTTAAGGAAGTCCTAGAGCGATTGGAGAAATGAATAAAAGGGTATCAAAAATTAGGGTTAAAATTTAACTTCTTTGACGTTTCGGATCATGAGCTTATTACGGCCAAGGTCCTTTGCTTTTTCAAAACATAATCGCACTACCGCTAGCCCACCATGCGACCCAGAGCACCGTGAGCAAGATAGCCATCGTTAGGAGATAAATCCCAATAATTGTTTTTCTTTTCCAGCCACCGGGCAGAGGCCCTCCAAAACGTTGCCTAAGTTTGTTCGGGACAAATGGTATGATGAACGGGACGCGCTTTTTATACCCCAAATATTTCTTTCCAAACTTTTCTTGGAGCCTTCCCTCTTCCCTTCCAGCCAAGAGTATGTGAAGAAACACTAGGGTGGCCCATGCGATGAAATCAATTGGTCTTAAACCGTAAAGCACGAACCCAAAAGTTAAGATGTTTACACCAAGGTATTGAGGATGTCTGACTAGCGAGTATAATCCGCCTGTCACAAAGCCGGTCTTTCGGAGTTTTGACCTGACGATTTGGGCGAGTCCCACCACGAGCAAAGCGGAGCCGATAAAGATGATAATGGGCGCAATCCATTGGATGTGATACAATCCCAATATCTGACCTTGTACTAACCACACGGTTGCCCCGGAGTAACGCAGCGGGGCCCAAATCACGTAAAAGAGAGCGGCCCATCCACCCCAAATCATGGCCATGGTTACCGAGACTTGGACGAGCGCGAGCAAGACGGGAGCATAAAAAGCCCACACAACACAAACACCTGCCCATTTGAAAATTTGATGCTTCCAAAACAAACTTAATGTGCCGGCCACAGCAAACACAATGACTACTGTTGGAAATACAGGATAGTCGGAGTGAGTCCAAACCCAACTTCCAAATATAACCGTTCCGGCTATGATGGCGATTAGAGCAAAAATTTTCCTCATTTTAGACCATTCCATTAATGAGCGACTATGAGCAAATAAATTTTGTTTCATTTAACTCAAAAAAATGGGTCAACTGCGATTGGCAGAGGTAAATGTGGAAAATCGAGCGCATAAAATTCACATCAATTATATATAAAACTTGTTCAAAAAGCCGTAGAAGAGGTATAGATACGAAGGCTTTAATTCGTACAGATAAGTTGTCCAAGTATTATGGCAAGGGTGGCAAGATTAAGGCAGTGGATGAGTTGGATCTCGAAGTCCATGAGGGAGAAACCTTTGGTCTCCTCGGCCCTAACGGCGCGGGTAAGACGACAACCGTTCGCTTGCTGAACTGCATCGTAAAGCCGACCAGCGGCACAGCCATCGTGAACGGGCATGACATTCTTAAAGAGGAAACGGAGGTGAAACGGGTCACAGGCTTGCTTGCCGAGTCGCCCGGGTTGTACGAAAAGCTCAGCGCCTACGAGTTTCTGGAGTTAATGGGGGCCCTTTACGATGTCCCCGGTGACATTCTGCCTGAAAGGATAGATGATTTGCTGAAGCTATTTGGGCTTTATAATAGACGTGACTACCTGCTTGAAGGCTACAGCCGAGGCATGAAACAGAAGGTCTTAATCTCAGCAGCTCTGATTCACGACCCGCCCATTCTGTTCTTTGACGAACCCACCTCGATGCTAGATCTCCGCGCCGCTCTCATGGTGAAGAATCTGATAAAGGGGTTAGCAGACAGGGCAGGGAAAACGATCTTCATTTGCAGCCACATTCTACCAATCGTGAAGGAGATGTGTGACCGGATAGGTATCATCAACCAAGGCAAGCTCATCGCATTAGGTACCGTAGATGAAATCATCGCTCAGACGGAAAAGAAGACATTGGAGGAGGCGTTCATTGCGATAACCGGGGGAGTGGAGGAGAGGGAACTCTTGGCGTGGAGGGAGCAGAGAGGTGCCAGTGCCTAAATGGCTTGTGATTGCTAGAAATGAATATCGCACTACCACAAGCAGTATACGGACAATAAGGCCCTACTTTCCCTATCTGGTAATAGGGCTGCTAGCGGTTTTTGTGGTGTTCATTGCGCCAGCATTCGTTAGCCCGTTCATCGGCGATTTCCTCGCTCTCATCCTATCCCAAGCTGCCGTCCCCTTGGTGCAGATTATACTGTTCGTGTTCTTTTTCTTCTTAATGTTATTTCCAATCAGCTTGGCATTAAGGGAAATGCGAACTGGGCAGCTGGAGATTCTTCGCGCAGCCCCCATAAAGCCGAGTGACATTCTCCTGGGCAAGTTTCTGGGAGCAACGCCTTTCTACGCCATCCTCATCACGGTAGTCGTTGGTTTTTTCACAGCTTTTCTGAGTCCTTTAGGGCTGGGCATCGTTCAGATAACGATAATCATCATGACTTTCATCGTCACGTTTCTTTCCGCACTATGGATCGGTAACGTGATAGCTGCCATTCTGAGAACAAAGCTTGGAAAGACCGCCCGCGGAAAGGATATTGGAAAAGCCCTCTCTTTAATCATCGTTCTACCCGTGATTGCAGTTATGTACGCAATTATGGGTGGAGGCTTGCTCGAAGCCCTTGTTGATCCCCGGACGGGCGGGATGGTCAAAGCCACTCTCGGCCTGTTGCCTAGTTCTTGGGGAGCGGAAGTTTTCGTCGGCTTCGCATCCAACCCAGGCAACATCGCCGCCGTCTGGTTCGAGACGCTGACCCGATTTGGGGGTCTTATCATCTTCTTCGTAGCGGCGCTGTGGCTGGGCGCAAAAGCGGCCAATCGTGCCTACAGCCTTGAGCCCACCACCTTCTCAGCTTCGAGGGCTAAACCGGACGGTGCCTTCTATAAAACTGTAAAAAATCTAGGTGGAGGCAGATCGTTTGGCACTCTTCTAGTATCTATCTTTAAGGATTATGGTCGAAGGTTTGAGAACCTTTCCAAGATTGCTTATATCGTGGGTCTACTTGTTTTGGTGGGGGTATTTTTCGGCGATTATAAGGAACCTACAGGGGCGGTTTTTATGGGAATTTTTTCGCTTCCGATACTTGCAGCGTTCGTAGTCGGCGAAGTGACGGTCCGAGGAAAGGAAAATCTCTTCATGTATAGGAAAGCCCCTCTGGGTGAAGGGAGGCTTATCAAGGGGGGGCTACTGCAAGGTTGGATAGTGGTGATACCGATTGTTGCAGTGTACGCAACTATTTCGTTGATTTTAGTTCCTCAAGTCACATTTATTTCTTTGTTGACTTACGCCGGATTATTGGTTTTGATTGCTGCAGCCTACGTGGCTCTTGCTCTCGGCCTCTTCCTCTTGATGCCAGTTTTCACTGAGAAGCCAGCAGGGTTGATGGGAAACGTGATGATACTTACGATGGTTTCGGTCGGATTGTTCATGGTCTCTGTAATCGTTTTTGATCTCCCATTGTTGTATCTTCCGCTGATTTGGTTGCTGGGGATTGTGTTCCTTTACCTTGGAAAAAAAAATCTGAGCAGAATCGAATAACGAAAAAAATGGAACATGAAAGGTTTCGGCCTGCTGTAAGAAGGAAATGTAAGTTAAATTAAATAAAATTGGGATTGGCCGTCGTTTTTGAGCTGATGTAGCTTATTAAAGTGACCCGCAGGTTCTTACAGCAGTAAAAATGGCAGCGATAACGATATGAGTATTATAATGTAAACTGCAAATGTCGAGGCGATTTCCCTTCCGTTCTTCGGCAAGTTACTCTTGAATTGAATTCTGATAGGAGCCGTAATCGCTGAGGAAATAAACTTGGGGAGGGGCAGCATGAAAGGAGAGCTCTCTCGATACCTTGAATAACTCTCACCATATAATTTAACCATTTTAATCTCCTCTCTCAATGCAACACAAATTATTGCTAGGGCCGTAATCAACCATGGAAAGCTCGCTCCAGGGTTTATGCCTCCAAAAGGTACTGGGGAAAGGGATGCAAACAACATGACTCCGTAACTCCATATGAGGAAGCCTAAGTACTGAGGATGCCTTGAATACTTGTAAATCCAGAAATCAAATATTTTTCTTTTTTCGAATTTCCCGTAGAACCAAGTAATTGTGCCCAAAATGAAAACAAAAATACCTAACCCTATAGCCAAATTTGATATGGACACTCCGATATCTACTCCTATCAGTCTAAACGGGTACGCTATGACCATATACGGAAGGTAGATGACGTCTCCCAGCTTCAAGAGGTTTACAGAAGAATCCAAAAAAGGCATCCATAGGGCCCTCAGTATCCCAGCGCCAGCGAGAAAGAACATGGATGCGGCAAAGTAACCGAAAGTTGGTATGAAAAAGGCAATTGACCCAATGGAAGACAGACCCTTTTTCCCTTTTATGAAACCCACAACTATCAAGGATAAAACAACCCCAAGGCAAGCATAGCCTATTGGCCTTACATTTCTCAGAAACTCTTCTACACGCTCAGGTTCTGCCCATTGACTAATATCTGGAAAATGAGCCCTTAGTACGTCGTTAATTACATAGGGAATCTCCAAAGTAGCAAAAGTTAAAGCTAGGGTGAACACAACCGCCAAAAGGATTAAAATGAGGAGCTTTGAATCCCTTCTAATCATCTGACCCCTTGCTCTTGTTGTTAATCAGACGCATTTTAAATTTTGTTTCATGAAAGTAACATATACAAATCGTTCTTTGAGATGCATGGGCGTAGGTTTAGCCTACTTGATGTTTGTCCAATCCATCCGGCTCATCAAATTAAAGGGGTTCTGAGCCAAAATTAAAAGTGGGGAGAAGTTGGGTGTAGTTTTTAAACCCGAGGATGTGCTCAAGGGAAGAAAGCACATGCTCGAAAAGGCGGCCAGAGATTTGGCCCCCGGGCAAGTGGAGCGAGTGGAAGAGATCCTCCGAAGATGGGATGAGAAATCCGAGCGGGAACTCGTAAAGCTCCTGGGCGAGGAGCGAGCGAAGCGCTTACTGGCCGATTTGGGTATAGTCTAGTTGTGTCCAAAAGTTCAATTCTAAAAGTTTAATATCGAGCCGTCAAATTTTATTAGGGCCCGTGGTCCAGTGGTTAAGACATCACCCTCACAAGGTGTCTGGGACCGGTGGTTACCGGGGTTCGAATCCCCGCGGGCCCACCACCTTTTGAATGTGAATCCTTTATATCGATTTACTTCCCTTTCCCTCACCAGCATCGAGATTCTTACTACTACGACTATTACGACTACCACGGGGCCGAGGGATTGAAGGGTCAAGGGATCGGAGACGGGAAAAGCCGCGATGAACACGACTTCTACCCAACCGCCACGCGACCCGCAAACCCGCTATTCGATTTGAGCGATAAATAGCAGGTAAGGCAGACCACAGGATGCCCGAGGGTGATGGAGCCGCCAGGAGCCGCCGCCCCAAGACTGAATCCAAAGATTTGAAAAAGCGGCGGCGCAAGAAACGTTCTAGGAGCTTGAGGTGAGTTGATTGGACTTCTCTGTGTACCAGTCTAACACTGGAAAAGCTTCGCGTTATACCCCGCCCGTTTTTTAATTTTTTTACTCTACAAGTTCGAGAAGATGCTCGAGGAAAGCCGATAGCATTCTGAACCCGAAAGGGAGCGGGCCGGAGGGGATTCGAACCCCCGCCGCCTATCACCGCGCAGCTCTTGGATGAACTCGCGGGACATCCCGTTTTTCCGCAACCACGTGGTGAACCTGGGGGATGAAATCATGCGGGCCGAGCTGGAGAAAAAATACGGCCCCATAAGCGAACGAGCGCGCAAGATTGGGGCGGGGCAGGATTACATCTCGGCTCGCACGGGGGTCAAACCGCTCTGCGTGGCTCACTACCTGCGCGGGGTTACCGTGGTCCTCAAGCCGCATCTTCAGGTAAAACTTATGACGCTGGGACGCGAGAAATCAGGCGGAAGGATGGCTTGAGGGGGGAAACAAATGTCCACTTATAAAGAAGATTTGGTGGATCGCTTTTGGAATTACCAAAGAAAATATTTCAAATATAATCAGAGCCTGTTTGATTCACCTGATGCACATGATGATGGTAGCCCACCTGTTTTCCGCCCTGATGCCGCTTCGAACAATGTCCTCCTCAAACAGGGTTTGCCGGAGAAGATTAAGCAAAAAGTTCTCGATCAAATTCCGACACATCAACGGCACAAATGGTTCCGTAGTATGAGTAGCTCTCAAGCACTAGCGCAGAGCGTTTTTGGGAACCTTAAGGTTTTCAAGAAACTTGACTGCTTAGCTAAACTAAACGGGGATGACGGGAAACCACTTTTTATACGGAGTTTAAACTACCACGAGTGCTTCTGCCTAGAATTTGATGTCGACTATCTTGGCGAGCCCCGACCGACTAGTGTGGACGTATTCTTTGGAGGCAACTACAGGGTCGCTGTAGAGTGCAAACTTACCGAAACGGAAGTAGGATCTTGCTCAATGCCAACGCTCACGCCTAAAGATTCGAACTACAATCGAGATTACTGCGACGGTCGATATGCGGCACAGCGTGGTCGATCGGAAAGGTGCTCACTATCCTCGAAGAGCGTCAAATATTGGCGATATACCCCCCAGCTGTTCAATTGGTCAGCGGACATTGATTATGACCCATGTCCATTGCGCGAGACTTACCAGCTTGTTCGCAATGTTCTTGCTGCATGCGTACGCCGAGATAGTGAGCTCGATCCTGAGAACGGGCATGCTGTCTTACTGTATGACGCGCGCAATCCCGCTTTCCAGCCCGGAGGGAAAGGGTGGGGGGCATGGCAAAATGTTCGAGCGGCTCTGAAAGATCCTTCATTACTGCAAGCATGCACGTGGCAGCAAGTCCTAGACACTATGCGTTTTGAACCTGAGTTATCTTGGCTAACGGATTTATTGCTACAAAAATACGGACTCTGAAAATATAGCGGCTAGTTCACCATTTACTTATGGTGTTTGGTATCCACCAGTGCACGGCGCCTAACAGCATGTTTGCGGCGGGCGAGGGCCTTGAGCTTGCGGTGGTTCATAGGATTCGCTTCAATTAACTCTCGGCCGTTCTAACCTCGCAGAAACCCTCCTCGTTTTTGATGCAGGTGTGTTTAACCCCCTCAGGATCTATCGCGTTCAGGAAAGCTGGGTCGTGCGACACGACGATTACTTGATCCAGCTTGAGGGCACCCTCCTTCATCTCCTTAACAAGGTTGGCGAGGAGCTGCCCGAGCCGTTCTCTGTTTCTGTTGTCGACCCAAATGGTCGGCTCGTCAAGCACCAAAATCCGCGGGACCGATGTTTTCCAGAGGAGGTTGAGGAAGGATACGCGGAACGCTATAGATGCCAAGACCCTCTGCCCGTGACTCGAAATCGTGTTGAACGGTATTTTCTGGCCGTCCGCGCCCAATCGAACGAGTTGCGTTTCGGTAACAAGCGTTTTCTCGCCGCCCTCCTCAGTCTCTTCGATTTTGACCTCCAGTTCTACCGCTGGCAGATCTTTCCGCGGGTAAAGCATGGGCCAGATCCAGCTGAGATTGTGGTTAATCATGTCTCTGTACTCCACCAGAAGTTCGTGGAGGGATGTTTTGGCTGCCTCACAAGCCAGTTTGACTTCATCAGCAAAAGCACACGTTACTTCATGCCTCTTTTCGGCTTCGGCGAGCCTGTCGTAGTAAACTCTTGCGTTCTTCTCGTTTTGTTTTACGAGTTCGATTTTGGGTCCGAATTCCCCTATCTTCGCTTCTATTTTCCGCAGCTTTCCCTGAAGTTTTTCATTCCGAATTTTCAGTTTTGTAGACCGCGCCTTTAACTTTGGCAAAAGCTTGGTCTCTTTTTTCAAGGCTTCGATCTCCCGGTTTAGCCTGTTGATATTTTCAAATGCCTCTGCCAGTTGTGTGTTTCCTCTAATTTTTTCTAATAACTGCTCCAGCTTCTCTTCTTTTTTCTTAATTGCTTCCTCTTTTTTAAGGAGCGAAGGGAGCTTTTTCTCCCCGGACTTTAAATCTCTTTCAGCCTGAGATAACTTTTGCGTTAAATCACCCAATTTCCTGAGTACAGATGTCACTTCCTCCAGCAGGGAAACCAACTTTTCAGCATTCTTAGATTTCACCGATCTTCGTTTAATCTCAGCCTTAAGCTCTTTCACAAGCGCTGATTTTTCCCTTAAGATTTTTTCCCGCTGCTCTTTGGTGAGTCCCGTATCGCAAACAGGGCAATTTGCTTTCGCTTTTTTGAGTATGTTAACATATTGGACTTGAATTTTCGTCTGGCTTTCTAAGCCGCCAATCTCTCTCTCCAGTCCCCGACGCTCTGTTTCTTGAGATTTTCTAAAGCGGTCGGCATCTCTGTCGTTCTTGAACTCAACCTTAACCCCATTTTCCTCTAAAGCCCGAACGAGAGAGCGATACTCTTCAGAGTCCTTTTCGATTTTTGGCACGAGTTCATCCTTTTTCATCGTTGCGTTCTTCACCACCTTGTTTTGTTCTATAACGTTCGCGCTGGCACTCGCCAGCCTCGTTCTCAGGCTTCTGAGCTGGCCATCAATGCTTTTTTCCTTTGCCTTTAGCCAATCGGATGTTTTCTTGGGCTTGGCCTTTCCCTCGACCTCTTGCCTTTTTCTGTTAATTTGCTCATCCAATTTTTTCAAGCCACCAACTTTTTGTTCTAAACCTGTGATCTTGCGTTCAAGTTTGTCATAGTTTTCTCCCAAAGTCGCGGCATCGGATTCGAGTTTAGCTTTTTTCCTTTCTTCCGCGCCTCGCTTTCGTTCTAACAGTTTTCTTTGTTTTGCATATTTTTCGGGCGGTGCCAATTTTAAGTTTTCTATATCCCGCTCGATGCGTTTAATCTCTTCCTCGCATCTCTTGGACTCGCCGTCAAGCATCGAGGACGAACTTTTAGCGTTCGTGTAAATGCGCTGAAGGGCCTCAAATCTAAAAAGCTTGGAAAGCTTTGCCCCCACGTCTTTAGGTCTCCCCACGGGCCAGAGAAGTTTCACGGGGTCCTGCGTTTGGATCAGTATGTCTTCGAGTATCTCTTCAGTGGTTCCCAGCCGGTCCGTGATGAATCGTTGCATATCGGCCTGACGACGTACGACCTCCAGTTCGCCGACTTTTTTCAGCTCTGTTCCATCGCACATTATCGACCATTTGACCTTTTCCCCCACCAGATATTTTCTTATTGAATACTCTCTTCCGTCTCTACCCATTATGGTGAGGGTCGCCTCGAAGGGCCCCATATCCCTCGGTTCCAACGTGCGGTACTCATCGAACCTGCCAACATCGATTTTCTTGTGTAGGAGATTGAATAGGGCCAGCGTTACAATAGAGGACTTGCCGGTCGCGTTGTCGCCGAGAACTAAGTTTATCCCGGGCGAAAATTTGACGACATTGTTTCTGTCCCCATATCCTCTGAAATTCTTCATCTCAGCGGCTTTAATCAGGCTCAACCCCAAGCACCCCGTTCAGTTTTTCCATAACCCTCCCCTTAGCCACTCTTGGAGATTTGACTTCGGAAAAGATTTGATAAAGCTCCTCTGGCGAGAAATATCTGCCTGAGAAGCCAAGCTGGCGGAGCTTTTGGCAGAACCGCTCGAGTGGGGCAGAAAACACTGCACCGGATTCCACGGCACCACGCAGTTTTTCGAGATGTTCCAGTTCCTCCTCAGTGTACAGATCGCTCGGGATTATCATATCCGACCAGTTGTAAACTTTGTCCTTGTACCCGCTGGCGATCCCCTCCAAATCCAGCTCCGTCCGCCTGGTCTTAGAGGCCAGTTTTCCCGTTAAGTAAACCTTAACGCGTGGTTTTTTCTCTAACACGTCAAGCGGGAGGTTGTTCAACACATCCAGAATTTTATTTCTCGTCTGCCCCGCGGTTAAATTCTCGCATGTAATCCTTCGGTGGAACACCTGCCTCGCTTTCTTGAGTTCGAAAGATTTTAATGCGATGCGATTTTCGGGCCCAATTTCAATAAGGTGCACGTATTTTCTGCCCTCTTCTTGCTGGGACACGCTGGTCGCGTTAGTGGCGCCAGGAACCAGTATCTTGGTTTTAAGGTCTCCTCGTTTTTCAGCTTGAAGAGCCCCCTTGCCGTCCAAGTGCGCTTTGTGGGCATGTCCCATCACCACATAATCGATATTCTGGAAGGAACTCAAATCCACATACTCGGAAGCGGGCACGGTTCCTTCAACCGCATTATGGATGCACGAGATATTGACGCAACCCGTTTTGTGAGGGATGCCGCACTTTGATATCGATTCGTTGATGTAGCCCTCGGGCCTGTGGCCCGCGCCCGTTAGCAAAACTTTAGTCCCACCTTTTTTTATTACAATATGTTTCGACGCAAATTTGTTGTCGGGGTCCACATCGAGGTAGTTGACATACCCCGCCGATACGAGATGTTGAAAAGGCGGCGCAGGTGCTGGTCTTCCGATTGGGCGATCATGCGTGCCATGTATTAGAAAAACTGGTACAGCAATGCTCACGTCTTCGGCCTCAAAATTGACTTTCCCTTCCAGGACTTCCAAGTTCGGCCTCCGACCAGTGATCGTTGAACGGATAATCGTAGTAGCCTTATCGTGAACCCAAGGTTGGGGATCGGTTCGGTCGTAGAAGTCCCCCGCGTGAAGTATCACGTCCGCACCTGCGCCAACGAGGGTTTTTAGGCCCTCTTCAAAGGTTTCAAATGTATCCATACGCAACTCTGGGTCTATCGAGGATGCGCCCAGATGCGTGTCGGAGAGAATGCCGATTTTCAGACTCGTTCTATCGCCCCTTTCAAGTTGGGCCAGTTTGGCTCCGTATGCCAAATCCTATGCCGAGGCCCGCTACAAATTCTCCTGGAAATATGATTGGTTTTATTTTTGTACCAGTTACCAAAAGAACCGCTGCCACTACGAAAACCAACGCAATCGGCATTGATTCCAACATGCCTGCCAACCCTTTTTCAAAATCAAGCGCAAAGAACCCAATCAATATTCCTGCTATGAAGGGCGCTGGATAGATTAAAATATTTCTCATTGCCCTCACCTCCACTCCCTCTCTCTCGCCCGCTCTATTAAATCCTAATCGAACACCTTCAAATTAGCCTTTTCGTAGGGCTTTGCTAATAAACTCCTTAATCACCCCCGACTTTATTAGCAGATTTACCATAATTCTGTGATTTTTAATCTATTTAGGCAAATCTCGGATCTGTGGATCTTACTCTAATTGGACAAATTTCACAAAACTTAACCAATCCCGGGGTTATCTCACCAGTTTCATTAATTATCTTACAATCTTCCTTTAAATCAAATACACATTTTCCCATAATTTCACCCCCAATAATCCTTGAGTATTGCTTCCCAAATAATATTTATCCTCTTACCTTCTTAAACCGTTTTTTTTGACTGGCTTTGTCATGTTAATATCTTAAACCACACTCCCCTCGCTTCCTTTATTAGCAGACGCGACTTTATTAGCAAAGCCCCGCCGGAGGGCTTTGAGTTCGAGATAGTTCACGATCCACATTTTTCAGATCGCTATCATTAAAATCCACCCCGCCACCCACCCGAGCGCGAACCAGTAGAGCATGTCGAGGTTAAGGAGGAAAGACGCTTTGTATCCGACGCCCTCAGCCAGCCGCCCGTAAACCCTGCGCCACATGTAAGGGTCGCCCAGCGCAATCAGCGGGTAGATGCAGAGCACGAGCGGGATGACGATAACGAAGCCGAAGTAGCTAGCCGATGCCCTGACCACGAACGTCAGCCCGCACTCCGCCCTAGCTAAGAGCGAGTAGATCGCCAGCCTTCGGTTGCCTTTCCTCGTTTCACGCTTTATCTGCTTAACAAACTTGGCATAGCCCTCGTCGAACCTCCGGGCCAAGAAGTCGCCAGGGGTGAGGATCAGGCGCTTGAAGCTCATCAACCCACAATGGCTTTTATCCCCTCGCCCAAAATCGCTTGCGGCGTTCGGCGGGGCGTGAGTCATCGGTTCGACCTCAATCTTTCCGGTGGAATCACTTCTCCAACCCCCCGAGCGCCGAACCGAAGCCCTTTTTTATCCGCCCTCAAACCGTTTATTGGCAATCCGTGGCCTCCGAGCTTTCAGCCTCCACAAGAACTGGAAGTTAGGGGTTGCGGGCCTCGCGTGGCCGGTTCGAGTTTTGGTTAACCTCCATAACTCTTAGACGCTCCGACCACGCGCAAAGGTTTCAGTAACTTTTAGGAGTACTTTTCAGACTTTAGGAGCAGAAGTCATTTTAGGAGCAAATCCCATCTCGGTTGTTTTGATAATTGTTATCGTTCCCAAATACTTGAATTTTCAGTAAAGCTACCGCTAGCCAACAAGAACAGCCCAGAACCTGCCCATCTAAAAGCGCGGTGGGCCTCGGTGCTTCTGGAAGCAATCCCTGCAATAAACAGGTCTGCCCTCGGTCGGCTTGAAGGGAACCTCGCACTCCTTGCCACAATCGGCGCATGTCGCCTTGTGCATCTCGCGAGGACCAACATCTCTCCGGCCGCCGAATCTTCCGCCGTATGCCATTTTTCTAACACTCCTTTTTTTCTCAGACACGGTTTGAAAAAACAGTT
>JABUBO010000012.1_pt1 | contig 50987 bp, 56 predicted proteins | sample 7240361 | NCBI WGS metagenome assembly JABUBO01 (sample SAMN07256346, study PRJNA390944) | subsurface metagenome | isolation source: Methane hydrate marine sediment | place: Pacific Ocean: Eastern North Pacific, ODP site
TTGCGATCCAGAGCTACATACAAATGGCTTTTTACTTCTGAAGTAGCAGCTCTGGCTATAACAAGAAATTGTATGAATTCTCTGTTTGTCCCCCGGTCAAAACCTTCGGCGATGTTGGACATTATGGAAACTGAAGCACTACGGAATTGATTTTTCAAACTAAAATCCTTGGAGAACTCCCCTTCATTCGAAAGGGCGTAAACTATGTTCACTAGCTTTCTGGCCTCCTTCCAGGCATCTATATCTTCAAATCTCTCAATTCGCATGGTGCCGCCAGTTTCCAAGCGCCAAGCTCAAAGTTCAGCGTTCAAGGTTCTAAGTCGAGCCCGTCTAACATAGAACGTAGAACTTCCAAATCTAGAACGTCCTTATTTGCTTGATTGTATTTCTCAATGGTGCCAATATCAATGAGATAGTCTTGGGACTTCAGGGCATAGCCATAAATAGGGAGGCTTAGTTCTAGCAACTTGGGGAAGATATCATAGGCGAAATCAGAGAAGCCTTGAGCCGGGATGTAATTGAGGACTTCTTTTTCCAGGACATAGACTCCACCGCTGGCGAGGGATTGGAGTTCTAAGTTCGATGTTTTACGTTCCAGGTTCGCTGTTTTTGGTTTTTCTACGAAGCTCAGGATTCGGCCTGCGGGACTCATCTCCACTACCCCGACTTCCGTTGGATTTGGCGCCTCAAAAATGACCAGGGTGGCTGCAGCTTTCTTCTCTTGATGAAATTTGACCATCGCTGAGAGGTTGAAATTAGTAAGTACATCAGCATAAACTACCACAAAAGTGTTGTGGAACAAATGCTCCATCCTTTTAACGCCACCTGCAGTCCCTAATAATTTTTCCTCGGTCGAGTAAAAGATTTTCACCCCAAAGCGAGAGCCATCGCCAAGGAAATCCTTGACCTTATTGCCCAGGTGATAGAGATTTATAGCTACTTCTTGAATACCGTGATGTTTAAGCCAGGAAAGCTGATACTCAATTAAAGGCTGCCCACCTATAGGTAGGAGAACCTTTGGCATTTCTAGCGTAAGGGGTCTGAGTCGAGTCCCTTCACCAGCAGCCAAGAGCATGGCTTTCATTGTTCAATGTTCAAAGTTCTAGGTTCAAGGCTACGAGATTTGGGATGAGAGCGTAAGTAACGACTGAAGCCGCTGACCAAGTTCTTGCATTTAGTAGTGAGCGCAAACAACATATTAAACTTCTCCTGGTCGAGATAGCCTTCATCCAAGGCAACATAAAGGTGGGATTGGACTTCGGTAGCAGAGCGGAGGGCGTAACCAAGGAATCTGATGAATTCCTTATTGGACCCGCTATCAAACCCCTCGGCAATGTTAGCCATAATGGATACTGCAGCGCACTGTACTTGATCTCGTAAGCCAAAATCTCTGGCAAAATCCCCAGAGCGAGTTACCCTGTAGACCTGCTGCGCTATTTCCCTGGCTGCTTTCCAGGCTTCTATATCTTCAAAGCGTTCGATCTTTGCCATGATTGTTTAATGCTCGATGTTCAACGTTGAACGTTGGACGTTGAACTTCGAACTGCGAACTGCTCAAACCTCAATACCCCTTTGGGTGCTTCCTCATCCATTTCCAAGCGCTTTCAATTATAGTCTCAAGTTCGGGGAACTTAGGCCTCCACCCGAGCTCCTCTTTAGCCCTGCGTGAGCTTGCCACCAGAACTGCCGGGTCTCCTGCTCGCCTGGGAGAGATTTTGACAGGGATTTCAGCATGGGTGGCCTTTCTCGCTGCTTCTACCACCTCAAGCACGGAGTAACCCTCTCCATTACCCAGGTTGTAAGCCCTACCGCTTAATTGTTCAATCTTTTCCAGTGCCAAGATGTGTGCCTGAGCAATATCTATTACATGAACATAGTCCCGGACGCAGCTTCCATCCTTTGTAGGGTAATCCGTGCCGAATAACTTTACTGGTTCTATGTTCAACGTTCTATGTTTTATATTCGCACTTCCTGACTTAGAACCTTGAACCTTGAACCTTGAACTTTCCGGTAGAGCAGCTTTGAGCACATTGGGGATGAGGTGAGTTTCCGGGTGGTGGTCCTCACCCAGAAGATTGGTTGCCCCGGCGGCATTGAAGTATCTCAAGGAAATGTGTTTAAGCCCGTAGGCTTTCCCATACCATTCCAGGATGTGCTCAAACATGAGCTTTGACTCGCCATAGCTGTTTACCGGAAGCTTGTGATGGTCTTCCTCAACAGGAATGCTCTCAGGGTCTCCATAAACCGCAGCGCTGGAGGAAAAGACAAATTTGCAGACCTTGTGCTTAAGCATAGCATCGAGGAGGTTTATCCCACCGACAATGTTATTGTGGAAATATCTTTTGGGGTCGGTCATGGAATATTCCACCACTGTCTCTGCTGCCATGTGCATTACAGCATCAATTTCAAATCGGTGAAAGACATCCTCAAGAGCCTGAGCTTCGCAAATATCAGCCAGGACAAATTCAGCTTCAGGAAGAATCGCTTCTTTATGCCCTTGCTGAAGGTTATCTAAAATAATGACTTTGTAACCCTTATTCAGAAGTTCCTCAGTAACGATACTCCCGACATAACCCACTCCACCAGTGACCAAAATGTTCATTGTTCTAAGTTCTATGTTCTGGGTCATGAGTCTGACTCGAATTTCTCAAGCAGGTGGTGATAACGTGTTCCAAAAGAAGGTGGATATCCTCGACTTGTTCCATGTTATGATTGGGCACTACTATGGCTATATCTACAAGTTCCTTGAGTTTCCCTCCATCGAAGCCAATAAAGCCAATAGTGGTAGCGCCTTTAGCCTTTGCCACCTTCACAGCATTTAGCACATTTTGAGAATTGCCACTCCCACTGATGCCAATAGCAATATCCCCCACCTCGATGAAATTCTCCAATTGCTCGGCAAAGATGTTCTCGTAGGCGGTATCGTTTGCCCAGGCGGAAAGAAGGGGGACATTATCGGTCAAGGCAAAGGCTTTTATTCTAGGCTTTCCCTGGGAGATTGCGCCTTTCGAGAGGTCAGAGGCAAAATGGGAGGCAGTAGCAGCAGACCCACCATTGCCGAAAGTATATACTCTTTTCCTGTTGGCCCGCGCCTGTTCAAGCCGTTCAACAACCTGGGCGATTCCCTCCACAGGAAGCTTCGCCAAGGTGGCACTAACTTCGGAAAGATATTTTTTTATAATGCCAACATATTGTTGATTCATCGCTTTTATGTCCTGCGTCATGATGCCTGGTACCTAATGCCCTGGTCTCCAATCCCTAGCTCCTAACAGTTTTGAGCACACCTTCTTGCTTCATCACTTTCTCAGCCTCAGCGTAGTAATCTGAGATCTCCGGTTGTTTCCTTGCCCAATGAATGTATTCCCTGGCAGCTTGCTCGATGGAGGTTCGTGGCTGCCAGCCCAGCTTCTTTATTTTAGAGCCGTCGGAGATAATATGCCTTACATCGCCAAAGCGAAACTGCCCAGGGATTTCGGGTGTGACACCTTTACCCATAACATTCGAAAGAAGCTTACCATACTCTAATACAGAGAGAACCTCACCTCCACCGACATTGTAAATTTCGTAGTTTACAGCATTGCTTTCCATCGCTAAGATATTGGCTGCTGCTGCATCTCCCACGTAAACATAGTCCCTAAGTTGCTCACCGTCCTCATAAATAATAGGGGGAAGATTGTGGAGTAACCTGCTGGCAAAGATACGCAGGATGCCCGAGTAGGCGTTGTAGAAGCTCTGGCGTGGTCCCTGCGTTATGCTATAACGGAGCACTACAGTGGGGATACCAAATCTTTTTCCTAGAGTTAAAGCATAAAGCTCCTGACAATGTTTGGAAACAGCATATTGGTTATGCGGGCTAGCCCTAGATTCATCGGTGGGGAGAGGCTGCATCGGTTGTTGACATATGGGGCATTTTACCTCCCAATCTCCCCTCTCCAGTTGTTCCGAAGAACGGGGTGAAGGATATTGAATGCCATGCTCAGCACAGCGATATTTCCCCTCCCCATAAACTGCCTGAGAACTTCCCAGAATCACTTTCCTTATAGGAAGCTTTTTCTGTACGATAACTTCGTATATCAGCGCGGTGCCACCATCATTGGTAAAGGCGAACTTGCCGAAGTTGGTAAGATAACCTTGATAGGCGGCAAGGTGAAATACATAATCTACTCCTTGAAGTGCCCTCTCAATATCACCCTTACCTTGGACATCACCAAGGATAAATTCCACATCATTAGGAAGATAATCAGGCTTCTTTTTTTTAGGATGCACTGGCAATTCAAGGCTATCTAGGACACGAACCTCATAGCTCCTTTCAAGAAGCAAATCAACAGTGTGAGAGCCGATAAACCCGGCACCACCAGTAACCAAAACCTTCACTAGCTTCTCCTATAGTTGAAGATGACCTTGCTCCCATCCTGCTCGAAACGGAAGGGGAGTTGCCTGAGTCCCTTAAGTGCTCTGGTAACATCGTCCTGTTTATCTTTGCGACAATAGAGGAGTATAAAACCACCTCCCCCAGCTCCACTGACCTTACCACCGATTGCTCCGGCGCTGCGGGCAGTTTCATAAATATCGTCAATTGCTGGATTGCTCACCTTGCTTGCCAACTGTTTTTTAAGTTGCCATCCCTTATGCAGTATCTCGCCGAATATATCAAGCTCGCCCTCGAGAATGGCATCCCTCGCCTCGAATGCCAGCTGCCGCATTCCACAAAGCACTTCAACACGGCTGCTTATGTTTGCTTTTTGCTCCGACAAGATTTCGCTTGACTTCCTAGTTACACCAGTATAAAAAAGAAGAAGGTTATCATTTAGTCTTTTCTTATCTTCAGGCGAAAGCTCGATTTTTTCAACTTTAACACCACTCTTGTCAAAGGTGATGAATCGCATGTTGCCGTAAGAGGCGATATATTGGTCCTGCCTCCCGATAGGTTTTCTGAGAATATCTATTTCTATATGGCACGCCTCCTCAGCTAAGGTTTTCGCTGGCGCAATTTCACCACGGTAAGCATAGAGAGCTTGAAGCAACCCAACTGTGATGCTACTTGACGAACCAAGCCCGGTTCCCTCAGCAGGGATATCAGCAAGAGTAGTGACCTCTATTCCCTTTCTTACGCCAGTAATTCTCATTGCCTCTCTCACCAATTCATGCTCCAGCTTATCAAACCTGTCTACTATTTCTTTTTTCGAGTAGTTTACATAAATCATGTCATCGAATCTTTCCTTGACGATGACGAAAACACACTTATCAATGCCAGTGCTCAAAACAGCCCCATCGTGATTTACGTAGAAATCATCAAAATCAGTCCCTCCGCCTAGAAAGCTTACTCGCAGTGGAGTTTGAACCACAATCATTTCTGTCCTCGCATTCTAAAGTCAATCATTCTGTTACACATTTGCTGAAAACCTGATGCACTCAGGTCTTTTCTGCAAAAAGTCTGTTACTTTTTTCTTGATGTCCCCTTTGTGTTCCTTATTTATTACATGAACAGGCATCTCTCACCGCCTCACATTATAGCATCTCCATAGCTCTTCGAGATGCTATTTTGCCAAGGTGGTTCACTTTCATGGCTTCAAGGACATTATGTGTAGCCAGTGTCCCTTGCTGTAAATCGAGTTTGGTATTTGTGATGCCCGCCCTGACATTAAGATTAGCAGCCAGGTGAAAGACTATGTCATGGTTAGCAATGGTTTTGTTTAAGGTGTCAAAGTCAAGCAGGTCAGCTTGGATGAAGTGAAAATTGGGATTGCCCAGGTGGCGCTGGAGGAACTCTTTTCTGTCTGAGCTGAGGTCATCGTGAATGGTCACCTCGCCTGAGCCAATCAAGCGGTTAACAAGGTGACTGCCGATAAAGCCAGCACCACCAGTGACGAAGTATCTTTGAGGCTTGTTTTGATATTTCATTCGACGCTATACCCTTCTTGCCCTAAAGCTTGCTTGGGTATTTCGTCGATGACCTTGCCAATTGTCTTGGCTTCATTAGGCGCCGGGAGAATTACGCAGACTTTTGCTTTGTTCACTTGCCTTATTGTAATCGGAATTGGCGACATAATTCAATGCGAAGCTGGGAGATTTGTGTAACAGGCTCAGGCATTTTATAATGGAAGGAAGATGGCTAACGTCATAACGAAAGGGGATTGGCGAAGGGATTTGATTGCCCTTGGTCCCAGCACATATTTAGGGTTAATTTTGGTTATGTCGGGAGTTGGCAAAATACTGGGGCAAGAGATACCTGGTCAAACGGAGTTCGTTGACTTACTGCTGAAATCCTTGTGGACTCCTACTATGGCTCACCTCATCGCTGATGTTCTTCCTGTAGGGGAGATAATTCTGGGGGTGCTTTTGATTCTGGGGATATTTACCCGAATTACTGCTGGTTTATGTCTCCCGCTCATCATTGGCTTTATGGCTAGCAATTCAGTAGCAATAAGCCGGGGGATGGAGGAATTCCCTTCGTGCGGCTGTTTCGGCGTGTGGGAGGAGCTTTTCGGGATGGTGACGCCAATGCAGGCAATGGTGTTCGATGTTGTGCTCTTAATGCTGGCTGTTATAGTATTGGTATTTCATCCCAGTGGATTTTTGCACTTTCGTCCCTGGTTTATTAAGAAAAAGGGAGAAGGCGGCACATAATGAATTTACTGCCAAAAAGGTGGCTGATTAGTTTAATTGCGCTTACAGCTATTGCTATTACTGTCTGCGGTTGTGGCCTAATTAGCGATTCCCCGGTCATCACCAGCCTCGAGGCTGATAAGACGGTATTGCTTCCTTCAGCGGAGACCTATGTCAGGTGTAATGCTACCGCTGTTGATGGTGGTAACTTGAGCTATGTTTGGACATCGAATGGGGGACCTGTTCATGCTCGTGGTGGCGGTGAATCAGCGAGGTGGGTTGCTCCTGATGAGCCTGGTGAATACACCATCATGGTTAATGTAACGGATGAAGAAGGCAATGAAGCTAGTAGCTCCATAATTCTCACCGTGAGGGTTAATCATCTGCCAGTTATCACTGGTTTGGTTGCCAGTGAGGAGAAAGTTCTCCCCTTAGGTAGTTGCCAGTTAGAGTGTGATGCTGAAGATGCTGATAATGACCCATTAACTTATAAGTGGGAAGTGGAAGGTGGTAACATCACTGGTGAGGGCTCTATAGTTAACTGGACTGCTCCTGAACAACCGGGCAGTTATAATATCACCGTGCTGGTTGAGGATGTCATGGGGGGTAAAAGCACCACTTTGGTGACTATTGATGTGGGGGTTAATCACCCCCCGGTCATCGAGAGGTTGACTGCTGAGAAGGCCAAGATTTTGAAGAATAAAAGTTGTAATATTGAATGTGTTGCTTCGGACCCTGATGGTGATGAGCTGAGCTACTCTTGGTCAGTTGAGCGAGGAGGAATCTCAGGGAGTGGGGCTAAGGTCAAATGGACTGCTCCTGATGCTTCAGGGCAATTCCCCATTATGGTAACAGTCTCGGATGGACGAGGTGGCGTAGCCAGCGAGGAAGTGCTCATCAAAGTGGTGACCTGTCTTCCCTGTGGGTAGTAGCTAAGGGCACAATTCTTACCTTGCCCCATATTCCTATCTTGTCGTCCTTAATGATGATTATGCCATATAACCCTGGGATATCTTTGGCTTTCTCAATTGCTTGAGGGATAGCATCGATACTTTTGATAGTGTTGCCTATGGTAGTAGCTATAGCATCTGCCAGTGGTGTGGAAGGTGATAGGGCAACCACAGCGTCAGCACAGCCCAGGCTTAAGGAATGCCCTATGGTTGCTGATGACGTGCATATCCCCAGGGGCGTTTCTTGGGGCTTGATTTCCAGGGCGATTTTGCTGGTGAAGGAGGATTCTGCAGCATAGATGCCCACCAGCCTTTTCTTCGATGTTTTCAGGAATATATCGCCTCCATTTTCTACGATTATCTCGGGTGAAAAGGGGAGTAAATCCTTGCCCACAGCTTCGGCGATGGCACCAGCCACGGCGGACATAGGACCAATGCCGGCTATTTTGCTCGCCATTGCCATTTCTTTGATAATGGCAGGAGCGCTTTGTTCTACTGGATATGGCTCAAGCGTGGTTAAAAATAAAGGGTGGTGCTCGATGTATCTCTCCAGGGAGCGGCGATGTTTTGTCACTGACTGGAGCGCCTTGTTTTTGAGGTTGCGTTCTGCCCGAATATACAGGTTGGTTTGTTCTACAACAACATTGAACGAAACCAGGTCGGTGTCTTTAATCCCGAGGCGGTAGAGCATTTAGAAATATAGTTCCATGGCCCGAGGGGGACAGGCTTTAACGCATAATTCACAAACCACGCATTTGTTATGGTCAAAAAGCACCTTTCTTGTTTTAGGGTCTAGAGTGAAGGCACCAGTAGGGCACAGGTTGATACATGCTCCGCAGTGGGTGCATCTGTCTTCATTGCGAACTACATCCTGGCTTAAGGATTGAATTTTCACTCCCACTTCGGTGAGGTACTGGATACCTTTGTCGTAGTTTCTCTGGTCACCACTTAACTCCATGACCATCAGCCCCTCCTCGCCGGGTGTAACGGAGGCTTTGATGATATTGAAGCTAAGATCAAAGTCCTTAGCCAGGCGGCATACTATAGATTGATTGGTAATGCGGGGAGGAAAGTGCAGCACTATTCTTCTTGAAATCGCCATTTTGCTACTCCATTACTGGTCTTTCTTTGAGTGGTTTAATGGTTATGCCTGATTCTGCTCCGGGTAGAGGAGCTACCGGCTCAGTAAGCAAAAACTCACCCCTTTCTACCCAGTCCTTCAGTATGTTAGCGATTTCCAGTGCCTTATAGTAGCTGGATAAGGAAGCGGTGGCGACATCCTTTCCTTGAATTTTTATGTGACCGGTTTTCAGCGCAGCATAGCTCACTTCACCTAGATTACCTGCTTCCATCTTGGGGTAGGCTTCAGAATAATCAATGACGGGGGTGAAGATCTCAGCATCGGTCACGGTGGTATAGCGTAAAATCTCTTCAGAGAGTATCGGAATGGGAATGCCTATGCCTACGGTGAGGGTGCAGCCATAGCCAAGCATGCTAGTTCCCACCAACCATTCCGATTTCATCTGTTTTAAATCGCCGATTACCGCTAAAGCCCCGGAGGGCTCCTTGGGCACACCATTATCCCCTCGGGGGACGTCGGGATTGTGTTGCGTGCCATGCCAGGCAATATAGCCTACATCACCGCCTAAGAATATCTTAGTTCCTATGCCTATGGTTTTATAATAGGGGTCATTAAGCAAGGGAGAAAGTTGTCCCGAGGTACAATAATTAGCGTTGCCCAGCTGTGGTTTCAACACGCCCATATAGGTATAAATCATTCGGTCTGACAAGTTTACCCCTACGTCATAGTTCTGGTAGGCATTGCGTACGTTAAACAGGATGGCATTGTTGATGTCGTTGATGTTAATCCAGGTCTCCAGCTTCCTTCGGGGGTAGCAGTCGGTGCCGTAAGCAATAGCCTCTAATCTGACGTCTTTTCCGGCTACTAGCTCTTCAATGACATGTCCACCGCCGTATCTGAATTCGCCGGGATAGATTTTGTTTCTAGGGTCATCGTCGGGCAAGGCAGTTGCCCCGAGGAAGATATCCATGGCTGCCAGACCGGTGTAAGCCGGGACGTCGTTTAGATAGACTCTGCCGCCGCCAAACTTTATCCTTGGACTGGAATGACCGATATTAAGGAACGTGCCTGAGGAGCACATCGGGCTGAAGGTGCCCGTGGTAACGACATCAATTTCATCGGCTGCCTTACTGATGCCTTTTTCTCGGGCGATATCAATTACCTCTTCAGCGGTCACCACCACCGCCTTTCCTTGCTTGATTTTCTGGTTGATTTCGGCGATCGTCTTTGCCATCGTTATTTCAGTAATTCTATAGCCAGCTCAGCAGCCTTTTTGCCGGATAGAAGCATGCCTCCAAATATTGGTCCCATTCTGGGCAAACCAAAGACGGCACTTGCTGCCATCCCGGCGACTATTAATCCGGGATAAACCTCCTTGGTGTTTTCCACAATCTGTTTCTCGGCTATTTCAGCCCACATCGGTTTCTCCCCAATTACATTTCCTGTAGGTGTCCTTAGATTAGCGCCTATTTTCCTGGTTACCAACTGGCAAACCTCACAAGCATGTCCGGTAGCATCGATCACCAGTTTAGCTCTTATAGCCAGGGGGTCGATATGTAAATTTGCCGTGGACACAGCGCTCCAGTTCAACACCAGTCCGCTAACTTTGTCGTTTTCTCTGATAACCACATCTTCGGCGCTAACCAGATTGAATATCCTGGCTCCAGCTTTTACCGCTTGCAAGCAAAGGGCAGAAGCCATCTCTATGGCGCTGGCAACATGATAGCCTTCCTGGTATTTGATAGTGGTGATGCCGAATTCATCAAGTATTTCCTTGCCTTCATCCTGGACTACAATTTTGTTGAACATCATCCCACCTCCCCATATACCACCACCGATACTCAGCTTCCTTTCAAAGATAGCGGTGTTTACCTTTCCCTTTGCCAGATAATAGGCAGCAACCAACCCCGCTGGTCCAGCGCCGACTACGGCAACGTCGAGCTCCATAGCCTTGAGAAGGTCTTTTATGTAGCTTTCGGTTATGGCTTTAGAAATGATAACTTCATCCATTAGCGTGCAATATTGGGATAGTATATGCTATTTAGCTAGTATTTGCTAGGGAGAGAGGCTCCACAATCCTAGTTTTTGCTTTCGTGCCTCCTGCTCTGCTTGCAAAATCAGCATCTGATGCTTGGTATTGGGGGGATAAATATAGGAGTAAGCATAGCCCAGTGTAACAAGCTCGGCATTTACCATGGTATTGTTCACCCAAACATATCTAAGCAGGCGACCGTATTTGTCCTTATCTTCAACGTCTTTTTCCATCCAGATTCTTTTACCCTTGACTAGGTTGTGGTTAGCCTCTAACGCTTCGGAATAATAAGGCTCGCCTATCTCAGGAGTATCGATGCCAAGATAGCGCACATGGTAACCGCCCTCAATCTCTATTGTGTCTCCATCAATGACGCAGGTTACCAGGACAGGGTTATCAGTTTTATGACAGCCTGTGGTTAGGATGGCTAAAACCAAAACAAGGCTGAGTAGCAGCCACCTATTCCACAATCCAAATCTGTGACGGGTCATTTAAGATTATTTCTGGCACTCCTTTATAAACTGTGATTATTCCTTCTATTCGCACCTTTTTATTTTTGAAATAGGTTTCGGGATTGGGTGGAAATGCCTGTATGAATTTATCTCTGTTATCTCCCCAGATAAGGGCTTTGAAATATGTTTCATGCGGGTCGTGAAAATCTAAGAAGGTTGGTTGCCCCGAGACGTAATGAGTATTAACTATAATTCCTTCAACTGTAACTATTTTTTCAGGATAGGTATACCCGATTTGTAAAAGCTCGGCGGTATCCAGGGCATCGATTGCCTCTCCTTGTAGCGGAGGATTAATGGTTAAGGTTACTGGTATTTCTTGGGGGGCGATGCTTGTTCCTGGAGCGGAGACAATAATAATAGTGCTGTAATTGCCAGTCTCCATTCCAGATATATCTGTTGACAGGGTTACATTGTCTACTTCTCCTGTAGAGTTGCCAGTTGTGGGAGCTAAAGTTAGCCAATCAGCATTATTGCTAACTGACCAATGTAGTGTCCCGCCATCTGAGTTCCAAATACTCAATGTCCAGGTTGGTGGGTTAGAGTTTCCTTGCTCAGCAGTGATGTTAAAGATTGATGGTCCAGCGGATAGAATAGGTTGGGTTGTTTCGCCACAGCCTATCAGCAAGCTAATGACAAGCAAAATGGAGCAAAGGGTATATCGTTGAATTTTGTTGAGCATCATAAATCTAGGGTGATTATACTTAAAGTCAGGCTTATTATGAAAGGAGTTTAAGCTAAACTCTTTAACTTGCGGCTAAAATGGGCTAAACTTTATCGCTAATGGCTTTGAAATACAATCCCCAGGAAATTGAGAAAAAGTGGCAGGATAAGTGGGCTGCTGATGGCATTTATGAAGTAAGGGAGGAAAGCGACCGCCCCAAGTTTTATGCCCTGACTATGCTTCCCTATACTTCGGGGGATCTTCATATCGGACATTGGTATGCACTGGCACCTTCCGATGTTCATGCCCGCTTTAAGAGGATGCAAGGTTATAATGTGCTCCACCCGATGGGGTTTGATGCCTTTGGGCTGCCTGCAGAGAACGCCGCTATCAACCGTGGTATTCACCCCTATGTATGGACGATGGAGAATGTCGAGAATATGCGCCGCCAGTTAAGAAGCATAGGGGCAATCTATGATTGGAAACGTGAGGTGATTACCTGCCTTCCTGAATATTATAAATGGACACAGTGGTTTTTCTTGAAGCTTTACCATGCTGGATTGGCTTATCGAGGTAAGGCGCCTGTTAATTGGTGCCCTAAATGTCAGACTGTACTGGCTAATGAACAGGTGGTAGGCGAAGGGTTATGTGAGCGTTGTGGTACTCAGGTGACCAAAAAGGATATGGAGCAATGGTTCTTCAGAATCACCAAATATGCTGAGGAACTTCTTGACCACAGTCAGATAAATTGGCCGGAACGCATAGAGATAATGCAGACGAACTGGGTTGGTAAAAGCGAGGGTGCTGAAATTTCCTTTGAGCTAGAGCACGATGGTGTGGAGCAGAAGGAGATAAGGGTGTTTACCACTCGCCCTGACACTATTTTTGGGGTAACCTTCTTCCTGCTACCACCTGAGCATCCTTTAGTTCCTTTGTTGACTACCCCGGAGCATAAAGCTGAAGTTGAGGAGTATGTTGCCTGGTGTCGACGGCAGAGTGAGTATGAACGAACAGCTTTAGGTAGAGAAAAGACAGGGGTTTTCCTGGGAAGCCATGTCATCAATAGGTTAAATGGAGAAAGAGTGCCTATTTGGATTACTGATTACGTGTTGCTTAGTTATGGCACTGGGGCGGTAATGGGAGTGCCTGCTCATGATGAGCGTGACTTGGAATTCGCCCGAAAATTTAGCTTGCCCGTCCGTCCTGTCATAGCTCTTTCTGGTTGGGTGGGTGGGGAAACACCGATGCCGTATATCGAACAGGGAGTGATGATAAATTCCGGTGAATTTACTGGGTTGTCCAGTGAGGAAGGAAGTAAGGCGATTTGTGATTTGCTAAGTGAAAAGGGATGGGGTAAAGCAGCCGTTAGTTATCGACTCAGGGATTGGCTTATCTCCAGACAGAGGTATTGGGGGGCACCGATACCCATAGTCTACTGTGACAAATGCGGCATGGTGCCTGTGCCTGAAGAAGATTTACCTGTGTTACTCCCGCCTGATGCTGAATTTAAGCCCACCGGTGAATCTCCTCTTAAATACTGTCCGTCGTTTGTTAACACTACGTGTCCTCGGTGCGCTGCTCCAGCAAAGAGGGAAATTGATACCATGGATACCTTTATGTGCTCCAATTGGTATTTCTTGCGATATGCTAGTCCTGAAGCTAGTGACGTTCCATTTGATGCTGAAAGGGTCAAGTATTGGCTGCCCGTGGATTTATATACTGGTGGTGCTGAACATGCTGTTATGCATCTCCTTTACGCTCGTTTTTTTACTAAAGCATTGAGAGATATGGGGTTGGTTGATTTTGGTGAGCCGTTCACTCGTCTGTTTAATCAAGGCATCATAATTTACCGCGGTGGAAAGATGAGCAAGTCCAGGGGGAATGTAATTGCTCCAGATGAGTATGTAGCTGAGTTAGGGGCAGATGCTGTTCGTGCTTATCTTATGTTTATCGGACCATGGGAATTTGGTGGTGAATGGAGTGATAGCGGTATTGTAGGCATAAGCCGCTGGTTGAACAGGGCATGGAGCTTAGTACCGACAAGCTATATTAGTCTGAAAGTTGAATCTAAGGCAGAGAGAGAGCTTCGACGAATTGTTCACAAGACAATTAGGAAGGTAACGGAGGATTTGGAAAAATTTCGCTTTAACACCATGATAGCTAGCCTTATGGAGTTAACCAATTGTCTATCCAAAGTGCGGGAGGTGAGGAGTGTCTCACTTTCGCTGTGGCAAGAAGCTATTAGCTACTTTTTGCTTCTTCTCGCTCCGACCGCTCCTCATCTTGCTGAGGAGTTATGGGTTAGAAGTGGTCATCCTTACAGCATTCATAATCAATCCTGGCCGAAGTTTGATAAAGAGCTTGCTAAAGAGGCGGAAATTACACTGCCAATACAGGTGAACGGGAAGCTGCGTGATAAGCTGGTTGTGCCCGCTTCCATAACTGAAGCTGAGGCTAAGGAGTTGGTATTGAATCGTGAGCGAGTTAAAGCTTATATTAATGGCAAAAAAATTGATAGAATCATCTACATTCCTGGCCGAGTGATGAATATTGTGGTGAAGTGAAAATTCAGGGGTTAGATAAAGGAGGATGAGTATGAGAATAGTATTTATCGGTGGTGGAATGATGGGAGAGGCAATGGTTAAAGGCCTTTTGGTTAAAAAAGTAGTTTCACCTCAGGATATTGTGGTTAGCGATGTAAATGAGTTGAGGCGGGAACTATTAGCCAGAGAATATAAAGTGAAAACCTCTGCCGATAGTAAAAGGGCGGTGGAAAATGCTGATGTAGTTATCCTGGCAATTAAGCCCGAGAATTTGGCAGAGGTGATGGAGGTCATAAAAGGTTCGCTTCGCGAACAAGCTATATTGTCCATAGTGGCTGGCGCTAGCTTGGCTACTTTGAGTAATGGCTTAACTTATCCTCATATCATCCGCGCTATGCCTAACATGCCTGCACGAATTGGTGAAGGGATGATTGTGTGGACTACCACGACTGAAGCTAATCAGGAACATAAGAAGATGGCTCGCTCCATACTTAGTGCCTTAGGTAAGGAAATTTATTTTCCCGAGGAAAAGTACATAGACATGGCCACGGCTTTAAGTGGCAGTGGTCCAGCTTATGTATTTCTGTTTATTGAAGTGCTTATTGATGCGGGTGTCTATATTGGTTTGTCTCACAAAGTGGCTAAAGAATTGGCAATACAGACGATACTGGGTTCTGCCCACATGGTTGAAAAAGTGGGGAAACATCCTGCTGAGCTGAGAAACATGATTACCTCGCCAGGTGGGACGACTGCCGAAGCTTTGGCTCAGTTGGAATGGGGAGGCTTTCGGTCCAGTATTCTTGAAGCTGTTATTGCTGCTCATGAGAAAGCCAAGCAGCTTTAAGCAAGCTACGAAGTAAGATGGCTTCATTGGTAGAGTATCGTAATTGCCCCAATTGTGGTAAGAATGACTTTGAGGTGCTGTTCGAATCCAATATAGAGGAAGGTGACCTTCAAGGTGGTATAGATACTGTCTATATGCTTCACGGGGATAAATATGGAAGGCATGTCAAGTGTCGAGAGTGCCATCTTGTATATGTAAATCCGATTGAGAAAGCAAGCCGAATCAACGGCAATTATTCTGAAATGAAGAATGGCGATGTGTCTATTGTTCGGGCAAATCGCTTACGTGCTACTAAAGCACAGGTAAAGTTAATAAGAAAATATAAGAGCAATACAACGCTCTTAGATATAGGTTGTGGGGAAGGTTTTTTCCTGTTTAATGCTTCTAAGGCCGGGTATATTACCAGAGGAGTTGAGTTGTCGCAGGACGCGGCAAAATATGCTAAAAGGGAATTTGGTTTGGATGTCGAGGCAGGACCCTTTGAAGAGATGCAATTTCCGGAAAATCATTTTGATGTGGTTACCCTATGGCAAGTTCTGGAGCATCTCCCGCAACCGCTTACAGTTCTTAAAGAGGTCCATAGAGTACTTAAGCCTGGAGGGTTGCTGGTGGCATCAACACCAGACTTTGGAGGGATACCAGCAAGAATCATGCGAAAAAGATGGTGGAATGTAAGGAGAATTCACATCAATCAATTTACCACTAAAACTCTTATGAATACCCTTGGGAATATAGGATTTAGAGATCTGTCTTCTGTCAACTACGGGGAATCCATAAGTTTGCTTATGCTGGTTATACCATTGTTGAAATGGTTTAAGGCGTATGAGCTAGTAAGGTCCTTGCGCCACCCTGGCTCTACTCGGGGAAGAGTTATGAATAAGATAACATTGGTATACCCTTCAAGGCTCGATAACTGTGTGGTGACTGGCTTCAAATAGAAGTCTCAAGCCTATTGCTAGGAAATGACGAATTTTTCGGTATTACAAGGATTCAAGGTTGCCGGGAAGGTAATACGTAATTATGTAACAAATCGCCCTTTGGTGGTTTCTTATGAAGTGACTCTTTCTTGTAACTGTAACTGTCGACATTGTGATTTGGGCGGCGTGATAAAGGATGAGAAGCAGCTTCAGCCATATGAGTATGGTAAGCTAACCAGATTGCTAAAGCCTCCTGTGGTGCAAATCTCCGGCGGTGAGCCGTTTCTGCGCGAGGATATAATAGAGGTGGTGAAGGCTATCAAGCAACCCGATGGGCTCCCCTATTTGATATTTGTTACCAACGGTGTGCTATTGAACGAAGGCAATTATCTTCAGTTATATGAGGCGGGTGTTAACCAATTTTCAGTATCGCTTGATTTTCCCGATGAAAGGCATGACCACTTCCGGCGGCATCGGGGTTTGTACGACCGCTTAGAGCGAACGATCCCCCACCTGGCAAAGTTCGGGTTCAAGAATATTATCTTGAACACAGTTATAACCCGAGATAATTTGAAGGAAGTTTTGCCTATAGCTAGGAAGGCTGAAGAGTGGAATGTATTTATATCGTATAGCGCATATACTGCAAGACGGACGGGTGATAGAAGTTATTGTATTGATGGTGAAGAGGAACGGGGGATTTTACGCCAAACTATTCAACAACTTGTGGAATTACAGAGGCGAACTAATCATATATTTAACCCTGAAGCTGAACTTCTAGATACCTTGAAGTTCTTGGAGCAAGGGAGTATACCAAACTGTAAAGCGGGTATAAGGTTCTTTGTGGTAATGCCCGATGGAGCCTTTATCCCGTGTTCACTATGGCGCAACAAGTACTCCAGCCAGAAAGAGATGATAGAGAAATTTTCGCGTCGTAATCACTGTGGGGATTGTTATGTTAGCGTAAGGGCTTATAGCGAAAGGTCGCTTTGGAGTCAGGTGAAAGCGGTTCCGGGTTACGGCAAGCGTCTTTTTACTTGAAATGTTTAGCGAGCTTTACCTTAGGTAACAGTTGGCGTTTCGCCTGGATGTAGCGTCCGCCATTTTTCCAGAAGTTGCTCGTGTGTCTCCTTATGCTCTGGGTCTGGAACACAGGCGTCTACAGGGCAGATCTCGACACACTTGGATGATTCAAACCATCCTATACACTCAGTGCATTTATCCGGGTCGATTACGTAGATTGATTCGGCCTCGCTTATTGCTTCATTTTTACATTCCGATTCACAAGCGCCACAGCTAATACATTCATCGGTGATTTTGTATGCCACTCTTTATCACCTCCTCATTGCGATAAATTTTGTTTCAACATGGTGTCCTTTATGTCGGAGCCTCAAGTTGTACCTCGGCCAACCTGTTATTCAGGGCAGCAGCAACATGCTCGGGGACCAATCCTTTGAGGCTACCTCCAAGGTTTGCTACCTCTTTGATTAATTTTGAACTTAGGCACTGGTATTCAGAGCTTGCCATCAGGCAAACTAATTCTATATCAGGTGCCAGTTTTTTATTCATTGCTGCTATTTCAAACTCTGCCTCAAAATCGGAATTCATCCTCAATCCACGTATCATTGCCCTTCCCCCTTCCTTGTGGATGAACTCCACTGTAAGCCCGGAGTAAGATTTAACATGAACATTGTGGAAATCGGCCATCGCTTTCTTGACTAAAGCGACTCTTTCTTCTAGGGAGAAGAGCATTTGTTTATCAGGTTTATCATAAATGCCAATGATTAACTTATCGAACAAAGCACACGCTCTGGTAATGATGTCAAGATGACCATTAGTTATGGGGTCGAAGCTGCCGGGATATACTGCTGTTACCATTGTTTACTCTCCGATAAGATAAATAGAAACTGATGTATCGCCATAATGAAATTGCTTAACCAGATGTAGTTTACCATATACAGGATTTGGTGAAAAGCGCTTTGTGTGGCAAAGCACTACCATAGAATTGGCTCCTACAAGCTCTGATTTGGCTATGGTTGCTACTACGTTGTCCATAGATGAAAGTGAGTATGGCGGGTCGACAAAAACAACATCGTAATTGCTGTTCAGGAATGTAATTGCTTTGTTCATGTTGCAACAATAAACGTGAGCTCTGTCCGAAAATCCTGTCTTTTCTAGGTTATATTTAATAAGGTCACAGCACTTTTTGCTTTGGTCAACGAAATCAACCCACTCTGCGTCGCGGCTTAGAGCCTCAATGCCTAGCGCCCCGGTGCCGGCATATAAGTCAGCAATGCGCCGCCAATCACTAGGCATGTTCTGCAAGATAGAAAAAATCGCTTGTCTCACTAAATCTGTGGTGGGCCGAAGCGACCGTTTCTGCAGTGTTTTTAGTTGTGTTCCCTTAACTCTACCGCCTGTTATCCGCATTTCCCAGTCATCAGTATTTTATCGTAATTGTGTGCGTGCTTCAACTGTGAAATTAATAAACATCATCCCTGCTATTAGAATACCGCCCTAGCTGCGTGGCGAGACCTTACAGTGAGTTTTGCAAGACTAATCATTAATACTTGAAAGGAGTGCTGGATGACCGAGAAATTTAAGTTGCCTTGGAAAAACTATGTCTTCCAGAGTTTTCTCGCTACTTTTGGTACATTGTTAGTGCTTTTATTTTTGAATATAGCGGATGCTGTGATAATAGCAGCGATAGGTGTTGCCATTATGGGTTTTATGCCGCATGCTATAATCGCGGTGGCAACAAGTGTTGTGGTGTTATCACTAGCTCACCACTTTCTTAAACCGTTCTTAAGGAACTTGATATAGGCCGCATTTCTTGACAAATCTGCCGTGCACTTCTTATAATAAACAAAGGTCAACTTGCCTCATAGCTGTAGGACAACACATTGTTTCTTGATTGAGCTAAGTTCATCGTGAATAGTGGCTAAGTACATTTTTGTTACCGGTGGTGTAATTAGTTCTGTTGGTAAGGGGATATCAGTAGCTTCTATTGGCAGAGTATTGAAAAGTCGCTCTATTTCCGTTTTGGTACAAAAGCTTGACCCTTATCTGAATGTTGACCCGGGCACGATGTCTCCATATCAGCATGGAGAGGTGTTTGTTACTCGGGATGGGGCTGAAACTGACTTAGATTTGGGACATTATGAAAGATTTATCGGCGTGGAATTAACCCGAGCCTCAAACGTTACCTCGGGTGAGATATACTCTACAATTATCGCTAATGAAAAGAGAGGCGATTTTTTGGGTGGCACCATTCAGATAGTACCTCATGTGACAAACGAAATAAAAAGGCGTATCAGGCAAGTAGCTGAAATATCTAATGCCGATGTGGTGATAGTCGAAGTTGGTGGCACAGTTGGTGATATTGAGGGACAGCCATTTCTTGAAGCCATTCGGCAGATGAGAAGGGAAGAAGGGAGTGGTAATGTGCTGTATGTTCATGTTACTTTCTTACCTTACATTGCTGCCACGGACGAGTTAAAGACCAAGCCTACACAGCATAGTGTCAATGAATTAAGGAGGATTGGTATTCAACCTGATGTTATCTTGTGTCGCAGTGATAGGGAAATATCGGAGGGGATAAAGGATAAGATATCGCTTTTCTGCGATGTGCCCAAAGAAGCAATTATCCCGTTAGTTACCAGTGAAACTATTTATGAAGTACCCTTGATGCTGGAGGAATATGGGTTGGGAAACTTCATAGTCAATCGTTTGGGGCTGGAGGCTGGGGAGGCCAATTTAGATGATTGGCGTGAACTGGTGGCTAGGTTGAAAGCCCCTAAGGACCTGGTGGTTATCGGTTTAGTGGGAAAGTATGTTGAACTTCACGATGCTTATTACTCAGTGCGGGAAGCGTTGCGCCACGCAGCTTTAGCGCAAAATTTGGATGTGAAGATAGAGTGGCTTAGCTCGGAGGGACTGGATGATGGTGGCGATAATAAGCTGGGACAAGTTCAGGGAATAGTAGTGCCTGGTGGCTTTGGCTATAGGGGCATTGAAGGCATGATAGAGACGGCTAAGTTTGCCAGGGAGAAGGGAATTCCTTACCTAGGCTTGTGCCTTGGGATGCAGGCTATGGTTATTGAATTTGCACGTGAGGTGTTTCATAATACACGAGTTAATTCTACTGAGTTTGATGCCGATACTTCTCACCCTGTGATTGATTTGTTTCCAGAGCAGCGTGGTATTACTGAGAAGGGGGGGACAATGCGTTTAGGGACTTATCCCTGCTGCTTGGTGCCTGGGACGCGGGCAGCTCAGGCTTATAATAGGGAAATAGTTCATGAAAGGCATCGACATCGTTTTGAGTTTAACAATCGGTTTCGCCAGCCATTGGAGGAAGCAGGGCTTGTACCCAGTGGGCTTTCACCAGATGGCAAATTGGTGGAAATCGTTGAACTGAAGAATCACCCTTGGATGGTCGGCTGTCAGTTTCATCCTGAGTTCAAATCTCGGCCTGACAAGCCTCATCCGCTTTTTGTGGACTTTATCAAGGTGGCTAGTGAGATGCTTGTTGAAGGTGCTCAAATAAGCTTGCCTTCGAATTAGACGATGAAATTATTTTTGGATACCGCTAATATAGAACATATTCGCCACGGAGTAAGACTGGGAGTGATCAGCGGGGTGACTACCAATCCTAGCTTAATATCCAGGGAAGGGAAGGTTGATTATCAAAAATTGGTCAAGGAGATATGCTCTGTCGTTCCTGGACCGGTATCTACTGAGGTATTAAGCCAGGATGCTTCCGGGATGATTGATGAAGCCAGGGAAGTGGCTAGATGGGCAGGCAATATCGTAGTGAAAATACCGGCTAACCTCGAAGGAGTGGAAGCTACTTCGGTGTTATCTAGAGAAGGTGTTAAGGTGAACTTCACCTTATGTTTTTCCTTAAATCAGGCTCTGTTGGGGGTAGCTGCAGGAGCTAGCTTTGTGAGCCCTTTCGTGGGCAGGCTGGATGATATTGGTGAAGATGGCATGAAGGTGGTGGAGGATATGGTTAAATTCTTGCGTTTTTATCAACTCCCAACTGAGGTGATAGCAGCGAGTATCAGGCATCCGCAGCATTGCGTCATAGCGGCGAAAGTAGGTGCGCATATTGCTACCGTGCCCTATAGGGTGCTGCTCCAAATGATACAGCATCCTTTAACTGACATTGGAGTCAAGCGATTCATGGATGACTGGTCAAAGGTAATGAAGGACTGAGGAGGTTGCTATGGTAAGCATGATTGAACTTGAGGATAAAACTCATGACGAATTAGAGGTGATGGCCAAGGAATGTGGTATTACTGGATACTCCTCGCTGAAAAAAGCGGACCTTATTCGGCGTATTCTGCAATCTCAAGCGGTGCAGCAGGGTAATTTGTTTGTGAGCGGTGTATTGGAGATCATGAATGAGGGTTATGGGTTCTTACGGCAAGATAGTTTTTTACGTGGTGCTGATGACATCTATGTATCTAATTCTCAAGTTCGCCGGTTCAATTTGAGGAATGGCGATTATATTTGTGGAGAAGCTAGAGCTCCTAAGGATAGCGAAAAGTATTATGGGTTGCTTCGTGTGGAAAGTGTGAACGGGCTTGACCCTGAAGTAGTCAGGCAGCGTGTCAACTTTGGTTCTTTGACGCCCACCTTCCCTGACAAGTTGCTTAATTTGGAAACCACTCAGGATGAACTGTGTACACGGTTGATTAATTTGGTATCTCCCATAGGTAGGGGGCAGAGAGGCCTGATAGTCTCACCTCCTAAAGCGGGTAAAACAGTGCTCCTGAAGAAAATAGCTAACGCTATCATCACCAATTACAATGATGTTCACCTTATGGTTTGCCTGATTGGAGAAAGGCCTGAGGAAGTAACCGATATGAGGAGGTCAGTAGAAGCTGAAGTTGTTGCTGCTACCTTTGATGAGCCGGTGGAGAATCAGACTCGTGTGGCTGAGTTGGCATTGGAGAGGGCGAAAAGATTGGTGGAACTGAACAAAGATGTGGTTATCCTCCTCGATGGCATCACTCGTCTTACTAGAGCTTACAATTTGGCGATGCCTGTCAGCGGCCGCACTTTGTCTGGTGGTATTGACTCAGGGGCTTTGTATCCTCCAAAACGATTTTTCGGTACTGCCCGCAATACTCAGGAAGGGGGTAGCTTAACGGTCATTGCTACCTGTTTGGTGGATACTGGCAGTCGTATGGATGAGCTTATATATGAAGAATTTAAGGGGACGGGGAATATGGAGCTTCATTTAGATAGAAAATTGGCAGAGAAGAGGATTTTCCCGGCAATAAACATAGTTCCCAGTGGAACGAGGCGAGAAGATCTCCTTCTGGATGAGAATACTGTAAAGCAAATATGGCTGCTCAGGCGTGTAGTTTCTATGCTAGCTGACGATTCTCCTAATCCCGCTGAAGCTACAGAGAGGTTGTTGACCAGGTTATCTAAGACGAGGAATAACGCTGAATTCTTAGCTACTTTGTCCAAAGAGATGTAAGGAATCTTGATTTTGCTATGGGCACCGAGGGCTTGAGTTGGGCATACCGGGTCAAAGTCAGAATTAAAAAGGCATTAGGCAAGAATATTATTCTATGTGATAGTTGCATGTGGAATTGGCGGAGTGCTTGTAACCGTCCTGAACGTCCCAATGCTATTTTGTGCCCTGACTATCGCAGGAAGGGCAAATGATTATGTTTTCCTCTCTAGTATCGCTGCCATACCCTGTCCTCCACCAACAGGCATAGTTACCAGTGCATAATGCAGATTTCTTCGTTTCATATCGTGTATAGCGGTAACCACTAACCTTGCTCCTGTTGCGCCAAGGGGATGTCCCAGGGCGATACCGCCTCCATGGGGATTGGTGATATCCCAACTTATATCAAGTTCTGTCATACAGGCGATAATCTGGGCGGCGAAGACTTCGTTAAGTTCGATGAGGTCCATATCTCTAATGGTAAGCCTTGCTTTTTTGAGGGCCTTTCTTGTTGCTGGAGCGGCTCCGACTCCCATATAGGCTGGATCTACGGCCCCGGATGCATGGGCTGTGATAGTTACCCAGGGCTCGAGTCCTAATGATTTAGCCTTACTACTTGACATAAGCACGACCGCCGCTGCGGCATCATTTATGCCTGAGGAATTACCTGCGGTAACCGTTCCACTTCTGTGAAATACCGGAGGCAGGAGAGCCATTCTTTCAAGGCTTGTGTCCATAGGACGTTCATCGGTGTCGAAGTGGATTGGTGGTCCTCCTTTTCTCTGTGGAACAGGCACAGGAGCGATTTCTTGTTTGAAAATTCCTTCTCTTATAGCTGTTTTGGCTCGGTGATGGCTAATGAATCCCACTTCATCTTGCTGAGTCCGGCTTATATTGTATTTGGACGCGATGTTTTCTGCAGTATAACCGATATGATAGCCGTAGAATGTCTCCCACAGTCCATCAAGCACCATGAGGTCTATAATGTCTGCTCTAGCGTTGATGCTCATCCTGTAGCCCCAACGAGCTTTAGGAAGGATATAGGGACAGTGACTCATGTTCTCCATTCCTCCAGCAACCACAACCTCTGCTTCGCCAAGCATTATCGCCTCAGCTCCCAATGTAATCGCTTTCAAGCCTGAGGCGCAGACTTTATTTACTGTATAAGAGGGTGTTTCTTTGGGGATGCCGGCATAGATAGCAGACTGACGGGCGGTGTTCTGCCCCTGTCCTCCTTGAAGGACATTTCCCATGATTACCTCGTCAACTTGAATTTCCTGCAAAGAGGAATCCCAAGCCTGGCATTTTGCTTCTAACTCAGAAGCTTCTTCGCCTTTAAAGGCGGAAGGTCTGTAGCTTAGAAGTTTCTTGCTGGTTTTTGGTCTTAAGCCAGCGCGTTTAAGCGCTTCGGTGATCACCAGGCGGCCTAGATTGGCAACGGGGATATCTCTTAAGGTGCCGCCGAAGGTACCGATTGGTGTCCTTGCTCCGCTGACTATAACAACTTCCTTCGTTATTACCTCCTGTTTTCCACAATCTTAGCGAGCAACGGGTTTTAGCAATGCTGCTCTGCTGGCCTTGATCAATAAAACCTGTCCACTGGTAGCCGATTATCATCGAGGAGCCACATCAAGAGAATTGTAGAAGCAATTCGGGGAAAAATCAATGTAATCTTAGTGAGCAGTATTAAGTGGTCTTAGCAATATTAATATCAAAACCATCCCGAATGGACGGGGAGGCCGCTTGGAAGTTGATCTATATCATCACCAAACCCTCATCCGAATACAAAAAACGCTAGCTGTGTAAGGCTAGCGCCTCTAAATTACCTGGTGGAGGCGGGGGAGGGTCGAACTCCCCGTCCATAGAAAGGTTGCCAGAATATCCTACAAGCTTAGTCAGCTCCACTTGTCTCGCTCAACTTTCATCTGCTGACCGAATCCAGTTAAGCCAGTCGATTTTTCTTATCCAATCCGTATCGACGTTGGGATTGGAGCACCTCGACTTTTTGACATCCAGTCCCAACCTTCGAGGAGAGGTTGAGGTGGATGTGTAGCTTTAATTAAGCTGCAATAGGTTCGGCATTTATTTTTTGCCATTTGTTTTGTGAGGTTAATGGCACCTCAGCTTGCGATTCTGTAGGCCTTCCCATGTCGAACCCACGCGCCCCCGCTATCCTGATCAGACTGCCTTTTTACCACCTCCCTTTGATTTTTAGAGCACGGTCTATTTCTCTGTCTGTCTCACGGCGCATAATGGTTTCGCGCTTATCGTAAATCTTCTTTCCCTTACCCACACCCAGCTCGATCTTGGCAATCCCATGTTTAATATACAGCTTAAGAGGAACTAAAGTCAAACCCCGCTGCATCACCCTCCCTGTGAGTCTGTCGACCTCTTTTTTGTGGAGCAAAAGCTTGCGGGGACGGGTTGGCTGATGTGTGTTATAGCTAGCAGCATCATACGAGGCGATGTGGCTGTTGAATAGCCAAATTTCTCCATTTTCCGGTTTGGCATAGGCATCCTGTAGACTTACCTTCCCTGCCCTTATTGACTTAATTTCAGAGCCCTTAAGCACAATGCCTGCCTCAAATCTTTCCTCGATATGGTAGTCGTGATAAGCTTTGCGATTGACGATTGATATTCCTGAATTTTTCGCCATATGAAAATCTTACCATCAGGAAATAGTACAAGCAATTCAACCATAAAGGAGGTCAGCCGGGATGAACCAGGCAGATAGATTTTATGTCTTTATCACAGTTTTCTTGATTATTGCCCTGGTGGTCGGCGGTGTTATGCTGCTGACCAATCGTAATAAAATCCAGCCTGTCGAGTTGGTGTTATCTCAAGCTGCGCTTCCGCAGCGAGGTGGCGAAGTTTATATTGGTGGTGCGGTCATTAACCCCGGTATCTATTCCCTCAGGGAAGGCGAGACAATACAGGCCCTTCTTTCGGATGTTGGCCTCGAATCTAATGCTGACCTTAATCATATCGCGATTTATATTCCTGAAGAAGGGGAAGAACAATCTCCACAGAAGGTAGACATCAACAGGGCGGAATCGTGGCTTCTTGAAGCCCTGCCGGGGATAGGTGAAACCAGAGCTCAGGCTATCGTGGATTATCGCAATGAAAATGGTGAGTTCAAACGAATTGAAGATTTGCTTCAAGTCAAAGGCATCGGGCAGGGAACGTTTGACAAGATAAAAGATTATATAACCGTGTCGGATTGAAAATCTTTTGAGCCAAAGGTAGCAAGCAATCCCAGAAAGCACCAGAGGCTAATCTGGCTGATGAGTTATAAGGGCATTACTACTTGTCCCTTTACTACTGTAGTTGGTGGAGTCTCTAAGTAGCCCAAGTAAAGACCTCGGTTTTTCGCCATTACTAAAGTATTTTGCCATCCATCCTCAACACCAAATTTGCTTAAAGTGAAAAGGCTTTCCGCTATTTCCTTCATTTTCGCGTTACCCGTAAGCACAAAGACTCGATAGTCAAAGTAAGGAGAGGCAAGCTTAAGTGCCGACTCTGTCTTTATAGTCAGATGGTCAACCTCGATGCCTATCTTTGCCTTCTCATATAGGTCAAAAATCGCTAAGTCCACTCTGCCTTTTACGCTTCTCCCTTTCGAGAAAGTTAAAGGATGTTCCCGTTTAATTGGAACCCGTAGAAATGAAAGCCCTCTTTTAGTTTCTTCAATATAATATGGGTATTCAAAGTATTCTGTTAGCTCACTAAGTAACTCTTCTTGAGAGAGGTCAAATCTCAGCCAGCCATCAATTTCTTTAGCTAGGCGCTCAAAAAGCGGATAGCCTTGTTCGAAAATACTTACTCGAGGCGGTTCCTTAATCCTTAGTCCACTCCCAATCGCTTGCTTCACAAGAACCGGATACTCTATTGTGCACCACGAGTCATATTCCTGGGCATTCCTCTTTGTATCGCTTAGAACTTTATCTAAGTCTTGCATAGTCGCCTCTTCCAAATTCGCTGGCGGATTTTCATTTCTCTTTTTCGTTCATAAATTTCTAGCTTGGTGCTGCACCTTCGGCATGTTTGATATTTGGGTGCAAGCCATGCCTAGCTGTAAAAGGCATAACGACAGTTGGACATCTTGCTTCTAACATTGTGCTTAACTTTTTGGATATAGCTTTGCGTAATCCTTAATAGCCTCAAAACTGCCTTGTTGGGGGGTAATCACTGTGACCTTTACAGTTCCATACTTATAATACTTAGAGGGGTCAAGCGGTAGGCTCTCGAAAGGTATCTTTATATAATTGCCGTACATTTCACTCCACCTTATAGAATGGTCTATAGTGGTTTGTTTTGTGCAAATGAACTCCATCTCCGTATGGTCGAAATCAACATATCTGTCTGTATCCTTATAGCCATATACCTCAATAGTCACTTGAATGGGCACATCACTAAAATGTATAGGTTGACTTTTAGAGTCGTAGAATCGGATATCAATTCCAAAGCCATCAGCTTCTGGGTCAGCGTCATCAGTATACGTAGTCGGACTTATCTTGACGTAAGCCAAATCCTCGATTATCTCCTTTGCTGGCGGAGGAGTCACTGTCTCTGGAGGGCTCGCACATCCAAAGGCTAATAATCCAAGCAGCAAAAGGCTCAGGATAATGGACCTTTTCATAGATAAGCTGTTTGCCTGTGCCATTTAACTTTTCTCCTTTCCCTTTATTGTTGATCATTAACCGCATCAAATCATATTTTACCACAAACAACCAAGCTGATTATAGCTGCTCTGATATAATACAAACGTGTGGCTTCTCTATATGAGCTGTGCCTGGGTAGCGGGTATTCTTATAGGCTCACAAGTTAGCCTGCCATTGATAATTACCCTACTCGGTATTTTCCCGTTTTTGTTTATCCCTCTTTTCCGTGATAGAAGAAGGAGCTTGATAGTGATAGGATTGTGCCTTTTTGCCCTAACTGGAGGCATCCTTTATTTTCCATCAAGCTTACCTCGAGTAAATGAACATTTTGTTTGTTTCTACAATGAGCAGGGGATAGCAGAAATTCAAGGGATGGTGAAAGAGGAGCCTGATGTTAGAGATAGATATTGTTTGTTAACCATTTCAACCGAGAAGATAGGCATGGAGGGTGAAGAGAAGGAAGTCTCAGGTGCCGTCCTGGTGCGAGTGTCAAGATATCCTGAGTATCATTATGGGGATATACTCAGGGTGACTGGAGAATTAGAGACACCACCCACATTTGAAGATTTTGACTACAAAAGCTATCTGGAACATCAGGGGATTTACTCTATCTGTTATTACCCTAAGATAGAGATTCTGGAGGAAGGCAGAGGTTTTGAACCTTGGCAATGGCTTTATTCTTTCAGGGGTAGGCTTTCTGATTCTCTGACTAAAGCTCTGCCTGAGCCACAGGGCTCGTTAGCTCAGGGTATCTTGCTTGGCATAAGGAGCAACATACCTTATTCTGTAACACAAGCTTTCTCAAGGTCAGGGACTGCCCACATATTGGCTATCTCTGGCTTGCACGTCAGTATCATCATTGGCATTCTCCTCAGTTTTTTAACTTTGGTTTTTGGAAGACAGCGCTCCATATATATTTGGCTTACCCTTATTGCTATCTGGATTTATGCCCTGCTTACTGGAATGCATCCGCCGGTAATTCGCGCTACCATGATGGGCAGCTTATTCTTGTTAGCTGAATATTTAGGAAGGCAGCGAAGTGCTATTACTGCTCTGGCTTTTGCTGCTGCAGTGATGGTGGGCATTCAGCCTCAAATTCTATGGAGTGTCTCATTCCAACTTAGCTTCACGGCAATGCTCGGGCTTATTTTGTTCTATCCTTATTTTCAGAGTTGGGGAAGGAAAGGCGTTGCTAAGGTATTTGAATACAGGGACAGAGCTATAGCTATTGGTAATGTTTTTGTCGATAGCTTTGCGGTGACCATAGCGGCTATCATCGCAGTCTGGCCACTTGTAGCCTACTATTTCAACGTTGTTTCACTGGTTGGTGTTCCAGCCACGTTCCTTTCTCTGCCTGCCTTGCCGGCTATCATGGTTGCCTCTGCGTTGGTTGCTCTTGTGGGATTATTTGCCGTATTTGCATCTCAAATTCTAGGCTGGGTCGCCTGGTTATTTTTAACCTATTTGCTTTTAGTAGTTCAGGGCTTTGATGCCTTGCCATTCTCTTCTTTCCAGGTATCTGCTATCCCTGTGTGGTTGGTGTGGGAATATTACATCATACTTGCAATAGTTGTGGCATGGCTTAATCATAGGAAGCAGTTGAACGATATCTTCTCCAGGTTAGCTTTTAGGGCAAAGGGAAGTGGTTAGTGATGGCTAAATTCTCCCGACATTCGCTTCTGAAGTGGCTCATTCTTCCTCTTTTATTAGTGACTATACTGGTCTGGGCTGTAGTTTTCACCATGCCCGATGATAACCTTCATGTGACCTTCCTTAATGTAGGGCAAGGAGATGCTATCTTGATACAGACACCCAATCATCAAAATATACTCATTGACGGCGGTCCCAGTCCGCAAGCGATAAATTTGGAACTGGGCAGGCGACTTCCCTTCTGGGATAGAACAGTGGACCTAATGGTATGCACGCAGCCTCAAGCTGACCACATTACTGGACTGGTGGAAGTGCTGAAAAGATATGAAGTGAAGCAGGTGCTCGAGCCCGGTGTTTGTTATGATTCCTGTGTTTATCGAGAATGGCTCGCGCTCGTTGAGGAGAAGGAAATCAAGCATGATATGGCCAAAGCGGGGTGGGAGATTGATTTAGGTAGTGGCATTAAGATAGAAGTGCTTAGTCCACCTGGGCAGTTTTTCGAAGGAACTAGCGCCGATGTGGATAACAATGGGGTGGTATTAAAGCTAAACTGGGGTAAAATCAGTTTCTTGCTTGCCGCAGATATCAGGTGGGAAGGTGAATTTGAGCTCATTAAACAACGAGCTAATTTGAAAAGCACAGTGCTAAAGGTAGCCCATCATGGTAGCAAGACATCCACCACCCCGCAGTTTCTAGCTGTGGTCGATCCTGATGTAGCTGTAATCTCGGTGGGTGCAAATAATACTTTTGGGCATCCAAGCCTCGAGGTGGTGGGGAGGCTAGAAGAAAAGTTGGGTAAGAACAAAGTCTATCTAACATCAGAAAATGGCACCATTGAGTTTATCACAGACGGGGAGAGATTGTGGGTGGAGGTGGAGCGGTGACAAAAGCCATTGACACAGGCAAGTTATAACCGATACAATTTAGCCTTTGTAAGACTAATATGGGTATGATATGGCTGAAGTAAAGCTTGGCTCTGGTGAGGGCTTTGAGAGCTTACTGCGCAGATTCAACAGGCAGGTGCAGCAAGGCCGTATTTTAGCTGAGGTTCGTCGCCGCAAGTTTTTTGAGAAACCGAGCGAGGCGCGGAAGAGGAAAGATGCGGCAAAGAGGCGAAAAAGCGTGAGGGGAATGAGGTGACGCTGGGGGAGAAAATAAGGGAGGATCTGTATCAAGCAGTTAAGCAACAGGATAAGGTACGAATCTCCGCACTGCGCTTGCTCATATCCCGGATAAAGAATGCTGAAATTGCTGAACGAAAACCTGTCGATGATAACAAGATCATTGCTCTCCTTAGTGGAGAGGTGAGGCAGCGACGAGAAAGTATCGAGGCTTTCAAGCAAGGGAATCGCAGTGATCTTGTAGCTCAGGAAGAATCAGGCTTAGCTATTGTCTTGGAGTATCTTCCCAAGCAAATGAGTCGTGAAGAAATTATGGCTGCAGCACGGCAAGCAATTGATATGGTTGGCGCAAGCGGGGAGATGGACAAAGGTAAAGTCATGTCTCAGCTTATGCCCCAGCTTAAAGGTAAAGCTAATGGCAAGGAGGTAAGCGAGATAGTTTCTGAGCTACTTGCTCCAGCCTAATTTCTTTACATAATACTGTATCGGGATTCTGGTGATAAACAGGATAACCACTTTAGACAAAGCTTGAGGTGATTCTTGGATGGCTGAAGTTTATCCATTCTGTGGCGTACGGTACAAAAAAGAAAAGGTTTCCAATTTAGGAGTAGTCATTTGTCCACCATATGATGAGATTACTGCCGCAAAACAGAAATTTTATTACCAGAAAAGTGATTATAATGTGATTCGCTTGGAACTTCCTGTCCAGGCATCCGCAGATAGTACCAAGGGTAGGGCTAAGTATGGTAATGCTGCGATGACCTTGAAAGGCTGGCTTGGAGAAGGGGTTCTTCAAGTGGACGGCTCACCTGCTTTTTACCTCCATGACCATTATTTTAGCTATCATGGAAGGAGGAGGCGGCGTGAACTAATAGCCCGGGTTAAACTGGTGCCGTGGGGTGAAGGCATATGTCCTCACGAAGCGACATCTTCCAAAATTAAGCAGGATAGACTTCAGCTGTTACGAACTTGCCAAGCTGCCTCCAGTCCCATCCTTGCTCTATACCAGGGCAGGGACAAGGAGATGGCCGGGATATTTTCGTCGGTGTCACAGTATAACCCGCCGGTGGAATTAATTGATTCTGGTGAACGCCATCTCATTTGGGCAATAACTGAGCCCGAGGTAATACACCAAATCAGCGAACTTTTATCTGATTTACCCTTTTATGTGGCTGATGGTCACCATCGTTATGAGGTTGCGTTAGCATATCAACGGGAAAGGGTAGAACAGCTTTCTTCTCCAACTGGGAAGGAAGCTTTTAATTACATAATGATGTCCTTGGTCGACTTTTCCGACCCGGGACTTGTTGTTTTACCTATCCATAGGTTGGTGCGTGGGATATCGCTCGATGCCAGAGCTAAGCTGAAGCAGCAACTTCTGGATTTCTTCACTGCTGAGATAATTCCTTTGTCAAATATCAAAGGTGATTTAGTTGAAAGTCTGTCTCTTAAGCTGAAACATGGTGAGCAAAAACAAATGGTTTTAAGGGTTTTGGGGTTAGCCAGTGAATCGCTGGTGGTATTGACACTGCGCCCGGAGGCAGCTTTGGATAAAGCGATGCCTGAAACTCATTCGCAGGGTTATAAGAAGGTCGGTGTCAGTATTCTTAATCATCTCATACTGGAGCAAATTTTGGGGATTCCCTTTAGCAAAAGCGATATTGGCTATACCAGTGATGTTGGTGAAGCTTATCAGGCGATAGCAGAGGGACATTACCAGTTAGCCTTTCTTGTTCAGTCGCCTGATTTGGGGATAGTCAAAGCTGTTGCTGATGCCGGTGATAGAATGCCGCGAAAATCGACTTACTTTTACCCCAAGGTTCCTGCTGGATTAGTTATCAATCCTCTTTGGTGATTATATTTTAATCATTTTAGCAGTATAAACATCGGGGAGTGCCGTGATTTCCTTTTGTAGCTCTTCACTGGGTGGCTCATCCAACGCTAAAATCATGAGCGCCTTTCCCCTTGGTTTTTGTCTGCTTGACTGCATGGTGCTGATATTAATGTCTGCTTTGCCTAATATGGTTCCAATGGCGCCGACGCGACCGGGGGTATCGAGATGGTCGCAAAGTAAAAGATAGCCTTCCGTGGGTACTATGTCCATCCAGAAGTCGTTAATTTGGACGATATGGCTCTCGCTATCTCTGACTGTTCCTGATATGGTGGTAGTGCCTAAATTTGTATTAACGTTTACCGTGAGCAAGTTAGGGTAGTTTGGGCAAATTAACTCTTTTTCTTCACTAATTCTCAAACCACGCTGGGAGGCAAAGAAATTAGCATTGACCAAATTTATTTTTTCTTCGGTCACTTGCTCGAGTAATCCGCTGATGATAGATACCTTTACCGGGGTTAAATCGTAATTAACGATTCCTCCGCTATATTTGATATGTATATCGGACATTTGCCCCTCCATTAATTGGCTGGCAAAGCTGCCAATTAGCGAGGCTGCTTTTAACAGTGGCAGTAATTCAGGAGGGATGTGAGGCATATTGACAGAGTATTTGCTGAATTCTCCACGAAGGACTGTTAACACCTGCTCGGCAACATCCTTAGCAACATTTACTTGAGCTTCAACAGTTGAGGCACCAAGATGTGGGGTGACAATTATCTTGTCGGTTTTAAAAAGGATGCTGTCCGTTGCTGGCTCGGTGCTGAAGACATCAAAGGCGGCGCCAGCTAGCTTACCCTCTTCAATTGCTTTAAATAATGCTTCTTCATCGATCAACCCACCCCGAGCACAATTAATAACATAGGTTGTGGGTTTCATTTTTTCAATTTCTTCAGCACCGATTAGGTTCTTGGTAGCTTGAGTCAATGGCGTATGAAGGGTAATAAAGTCGGCTTCTTGAAATAACTTCTCTAAAGGAACAAGGGCAATCTTTCCGGTTTTGGCATAGTGTGCTGAGATGAAAGGGTCATAAGCAATAACGCGCATTTCAAATCCTTGAGCCCGTTTGGCTACTTCAGAGCCAACGTTCCCTAGGCCGATAATTCCTAAAGTCTTGTTTCTGAGCTCAGTGCCCACTAGTTTGCCTCGCTGCCATATTCCTGATTTCAGTTGGGCATTGGCTTTAGGTATGTTGCGTGCTAGGGCGAGCATGAGACCAATGGTATGCTCAGCAGCAGCCACAGTATTGCCTGTAGGTGCATTTAGCACCACCACGCCTTTCTTTGTAGCGGTATCAACATCGATGTTATCTACCCCTATCCCGGCACGGCCAATTACTTTTAGATTCTTCCCAGACTCAATTATCTCTGCGGATACCTTCGTCTCGCTACGCACAATGAGTGCATCATAATCGTTGATTATCGCTTTAAGCTCTTCAGGCTTTAATTTGAGCTTGACATCAACTTGAGCATGCTCAGCGAGAAATTTTATTCCTTGTTCAGCAATAGGGTCTGCGACTAAGACTTTCATCTAAGTTAATACCTCACTTTCGGCAAAACTTTTTCTATTGCTTGTAATGTTATTTTAATATCATCTTCGGTGACCAGCCCCATGTGACCAATACGGAAGATTTTGCCCGACAATTTATGCTGACCTCCAGCAATAACTACATCATATTCCTCTCTGAGGATTTGGACCAGTTTAGGCACATCGAGCTTGTCTGAAGCATTGACCGCGGTAACTGTATTGGAGGCGCAATTTTCATTGGGAAGAAGGGATAATCCCAGCGATTTTATGCCGTTTCTAGTCATCTGGCCTACTCTCTTGTGCCGGGCAAATACATTTTGTAATCCTTCATTCAGCATCAAATCTAGGCTAGCATCCAGAGCAAAGCAAATAGAAATGGCTGGCGTCCACGGGTTTTGTCCTTTCTGGAGGTAATCCTTGGCTTTAGCGAAGTCGAGGTAAAACCGTGACATTCTAGCATGTGAACAAGCTTCCCATGCTTTCTCATTTACGCTAATCATTGCCAGGCCAGGGGGAACCATCCATCCTTTTTGGGAAGCGGTTACTATCACATCACAATGCCAGTCGTCTGTGGGTAAGTCGATGCACCCAAGGCTGCTTACAGCATCAACGAGAAGTAGCTTGTCAAATTCCTTGACCACCGAGCTTATGCTGGCCAGGTCATTGGTTACTCCAGTAGAAGTCTCGTTGTGGGTAACCAAAACTGCCTTGATGTTGGCATTTGACTTTAAAGCCTGGCGTATCGCTTCTGGCTCTGACGGGGTTCCCCATTCAAAGTTGAGGCGATTTACTTTGGCGCCATATTGTTCAGCGATGTCAGCGAAGCGGTCGCCAAACACACCACAGGAGCAAGCCAGTATATCATCACCTGGAGACAGTGTATTGACGATAGCTGCTTCTAAACCACCGGTTCCAGCACAGGTAAGTAGAAGAACATCTTGTTTAGTCTGGAATGTCTGTTTTAACCTTGCTGTTACAGATTGGAGAAGCTGGCCAAATTCCTTGCCGCGGTGATTTATCATCTGCCGGCTCATTGCTTGAAGAGCTTCTGGCGGGCATGGTGTAGGTCCTGGTATGCGTAGCTGCATGTTACAAACCTCCCGAAGATGATTCAATGGCTATCCTGACAAAGCTACGTTTTCCCACCTTGAGAACGCTGCCATTGTGGGCATCGATGATGTTGCTGCTTATTTTATTGCCGTCCAGCTCGATTGCTCCTTGTGCAAGAAGGCGCTTGAGCTCACTGTTGCTTTTAACTATTCCTTCCTTAACTAAAGTAGAGGCAATGTCAATACGATAAAGCTCATCTTCAGCACGGCTAGCGGTGAAGGCGTATTCCGGAATTTCCTCTGGCAGCTTTCTTTGTTGAAATACCGTGGAAAAATATTTTTCCGCTTCCTTGGCAGATTTAGCGCCGTGGAATTGAGCCGCAATCTCATATGCCAATCGTTTCTTGAGCATCATCGGGTTAATCGAATGGGAGCCCAGCTGCTTGTTGAACCCGGTAATTTCCTCATCAGGAGTATCAGTTATTAATTGGAAATAGTCGATAATGAGGTGGTCGGGAATTGACATTACTTTGCCGTACATTTCCTGGGGGGGTTCATCGATGCCTATGTGATTATTGAAACTGTTGCTCATCTTTAGTTTGCCATCGGTTCCAACTAGGAGAGGCACGAGGAGAACTTGCTGCGGGGACTGTCCGCTCATCTGCTGTAGTTCTCGACCCAACAGGCAGTTAAACTTCTGGTCAGTGCCGCCAAGTTCAACATCGGCTTGAATAACCACTGAATCGTAGGCCTGGAGTAAGGGATAGAGCATTTCAGCCAGGGAAATAGGATTCCCCGCATTAAACCTTTTGTTGAAGTCCTCTCTGGCCATAAGCTGTGCTATGGTGAATTTACTGGTGAGCTTAATCACCTCATGCAGACCAAATTTATCGTACCATTCACTTTGCCATCTCACTTCCGTTTTAGCCTTATCCACCACTTCAAAGAATTGCTTCAGGTAGGTTCGGGTATTAGCCTCCACTTCCTGTGGTGAAAGCATGGGGCGGGTAGCTACCTGTCCACTGGGGTCTCCAATCCGTGCTGTCCAGTCGCCCACTACCAGAATAATTCTATGCCCCAGTTCCTGGAATTGGCGTAATTTCCTCAATCCAACTACATGTCCGAGGTGGATATCGGGAGTACTCGGGTCAAACCCTTGTTTAAGCCTCAGGCGTTTCCCTGATTCCAACAGCTTTAGGAGTTCCTGTTCAACAGTGACTTCAGCCACACCGCGTCTTAGCAATGACTCAAATTTTGAAGCGGTCATTTCATTTCCTTATCCACGATTTTTCTTGCTTTTTCAACATCTTTTTCAATCTGAGACTTCAGCTCTTGGGGAGAAGTGAACCGCTGCTCATCCCTTATTTTGTGTATGAATTCTACCTTAAGTTCTTTGCCATATAATTCGCTATGATAATCTATCAGATAAGTCTCCACGGTTTTTCCACCTTGTCCGAAAGTGGGACGAATGCCTATATTTGTTGCTGAGGCGAATTGTTTACCGTCTGCGTGGGCGATTGATGCGTAGACTCCGTTGCCAGGCAGTACCTGCTGTGAACCTATGTCAAGGTTGGCAGTGGGGAATTCCAGGGCATGTCCCCGCTTATCGCCAGTGATAACTTTGGCGCTGATGCTGAAGCGATGCCTCATTAATTTCGTCACTTTTTCCATATTTCCTTGAGTAAGCGTTTGACGTACAAGGGTGCTACTCGCTGTTTCGCCATCGATTGTGAACGGTGAGACGATGTCTACAAAAAACCGTATTTCCTTCCCTAGGGTAGCAAGTTTTTCGGCATTTCCTTCGCGGCCTCTTCCAAGGGCAAAATCGGCCCCGATTACCAGCCCCCGCATTTTGAGATATTTTTTAAGCAGGGCAACAAATTGTCTCGCAGAGAGTCTTGCCACCTCAGGGGTAAAGGATAGCGAGGCAATCAAATCTACACCAAGATGGCGGATTTCCGCAACTCTATCGTCTAAGCTCATCAAGTAAGGCAATTGATTCTTGGGGTCTAGTACTGATTGGGGATGAGGGTGAAAAGTAACTACTCCACTAAGTAAATCTCTTTCTTGAGCGCGGTGAATTAGCTTTTCAACTAAATAACGGTGTCCTTCATGCACGCCGTCGAAAACGCCAATGGTGAGGACTGTTTCTTTGGGTGGAGCCAGCTTTGTTAATTCTTGTTCGATGGTCATAAGAGCTTTAAGGACTTGCCTTTACGCCGCTAACGGCTAACTTTCTACCAATTGCCTGGGCTATCGGTGTTAATTGAGACATGAGTTTACCAAAATTATCGAAGGTGAGTGACTGAGCACCATCCTTGAGTGCCAAATCAGGATTAGGGTGGACTTCTACCATAAGTCCATCAGCTCCGGCAGCTATGGCAGCAAGTGCTACCGGTGTTACCAAGTACCATTTTCCTGTGGCGTGGCTCGGGTCAGCAATAATTGGTAGATGACTAACTTTTTTGATAGTCGGAATAGAGCTGACATCCATAGTATTACGGGTGTGAGTTTCAAAAGTTCTGATGCCTCGTTCACAAAGAATAACTTGGTCATTCCCTTGAGCGAGGATATATTCCGCAGCTAGTAGCCACTCCTGGATGGTGGCTGCTAATCCTCTCTTGAGCATCACCGGCTTCTTTGTTTTGCCCACTTCATCTAGCAGGATGAAGTTTTGCATATTTCGTGCTCCAATTTGGAGTATATCAGCGTAACCAGTTACCAGTTCAACATCACTCGGAGTCATTACCTCGGTGATTATAGGCATTCCCGTTTCCTCACGGACTTTCGCCAGCAATTTGAGTCCTTCTTCACCCAAGCCACGGAAGTGATAAGGGGAAGTGCTTGGCTTGAAGGCGCCTCCGCGTAATATATTGGCGCCACTTGCCTTGACTGCCAGAGCCGTGGTTAACAGTTGTTCTTCAGTCTCTACGGCACAGGGACCAGCCATGACCACTATTTCATCACCACCAATGGTGATATCATTTATCTTCACTATGGTATTTTGGGGGTGAAACTCTCGGCTGGCAAGTTTGTAAGGCTTGCTAATAGGGATAACTTGTTCTACGCCGGGAAGCAATTCCATCCTGTCCTGAAGTTCGGGGAAGATTTGTCCCAGTATGCCGACCACGGTGTGCTCAACACCTTGAGAGACGTGCGCTTTCAGCCCATATTCTTCGATCCGTTGAACAACAATGTTAATTTCTTCTTTCTTGCAACTCCCTTTCATCACTATGATCATGCTTTGCCTCCAGACAGCGCTAATTTGTCTTCCTTCAATTTTTTGGCTTCCCCTAAATAGATGTGGGCGATTTCTTCAGCTTTCTTTTCGGTGTTTATCAACATCAGAATTCGCAGGCAATGAGGTAAGCCACCAGGAACGTTCATCTCATGTCCGCAAAGCAGGGCAATGTGCTGTGGCCATCCCAGCTCTCTTGTTGCTGCTGCAGGGAATTCGGCATTCAAGTCAGGTGTAGTGCTAAAAAATATCGCCGCTATATCATCAGTTTCAATTTCGTTAGCCCGAAGTATCTCTTTAAGCAATCTTTTCGTTGCCGTCATAATATTCTCTCTATCATTATCAGGCACTGTAATTGCACCTCTAATGCCGCGACATCTCAATCTATCAATCCCCTTCGTAAATTTAAGGTAATAGCCTATCTTTTTTGTCACTTTACGTCAAGTAATCGTAATCGCGAACAATTTGCAACTTTTTTAAACTTATTGCGTTATATTATAGGAGAAGGTATATCCTATCATTCCATATGGATTTAATAGAAGAGAAAGAGCTTGTTGACAGAGCTCGCCGGGATCCCGATGCCTTTGGTGAGCTTTATGACCGATATTATTCCCAGATATTTAATTATATTTTAAGAAGGGTAGCCAACCTTGAAATCGCTCAGGATATAACTTCGGAGGCATTTTTCAAGGCTTTAAAAAATCTAGGGCAATTTCACTGGCGCAATGTTCCTTTTTCCTCTTGGCTCTATCGAATCGCCACCAACCAAATTACTGACTACTTCAGGAGAGGCAAGCACGAGATGTTTTCTTTGGAAGAAATCCCTGACTCAATTACTCCCTCTAATCGCTCAATTGAGAGTGAAGTTCTTGAAGCTGAGGAGGAATTAAGGAGACACGAAGATTTCCTACTTCTTCATGAAAACATAGCTAAATTACCCCTCAAGTATCAGGAGGTAATTACCCTGAGGTTCTTTGAGAACAAACAAATTAAGGAAATTGCCCGGATTCTGGGAAAGCGGGAGGGAACAGTAAAGTCTTTGCTTCATCGGGGCTTGGAAAAATTAAGAAAACTAGTGGAATAAAATGCAACCTTTTTAAGGCCGGAGCGTTATAGTAGTTAGAGGCAATAAATGAAGGAAGAGGAATTAATCAAAAAGCTAGAAAACACAGCTCTTCCCGGGATTGAGGTTCAGAGCCACCGACGCCGGCTAAGAATGGCTTTGCTTGATTCTGAGTATTTCAGGGAGCAACCGGAGGTTGGTGTTTTTGGCCAAGTGAGTTCGACCGTGAAAAGAGGGGTAGATGTGCTAAGAGGATTAATTTCATGGCGACCGGTATGGAAGCCAGCCCTGGTTAGTACTCTAGCCATAGCTTTAATTGTTGGCTCTGCTTTATTTATTCCATCGCTCGTTAGTCCATTGACAGGGACATTGCCGCCTGGTATTGCCAAAAACAGCGGGGAGGGATCAGACGCTCCAGCCAAGCCCATACTCAGTTCACCAGCCAATGGTAGCAGGGTTGGATTCATAGGCAAACAGGCTCTGACGTTTCAGTGGACGGTGGTGACAGAGTTTAGTGGAGTAAGCTATAAGTTACAGATTACCAGCGACCCGAGCTTCGTCAACCTAACGATTCCTGAAGTTAGTGGGTTGACGGAAACCAGCTATACCTTGCCTCAAGGGCAAGCTTTGCCCTATGGTACTTATTACTGGAGGGTGAAGGCAATAGATAGCGCCCAAAATGATAGCGGCTGGACCGCTCCTCATTCTTTCCAAGTGGGACTCATGCCCCTATGGACATTTATTGTTATAGTAGTTGTAATCGGGATGCTCGTTGCTGCTTTGGTTTATCGCTTCGCCCTGAAAAGATGAGAAAGCTGGTCACTGTAAACCTTTTCCCAAAAGTTTCGTTTTTATTAACGGAGAATAAAATAAAAGGAGGAAATGAATGAAACAAGAAAGGAGGTTCCGATGAAAGGATTTGCGACTGTGGCTGTGATATCAATACTGGTGGTCTCTTTGATAGCTGGCTGTGGCGGGGTATGTGGTGGGGTATGTGGTGGGGTAGAGGTCTACACTGACTCCAAGCAGGTGATAAACACCACCGTTAACCAGGAGTTTATTATCGCTTTGGACTCAAACCCTACTACCGGTTATGACTGGGAGGCAAGTTACGACGAGAATATGCTTAGCCTGGAAAAAGAGGAATATAATCCAGATGAAAAGGAAGCGGGGCTGGTTGGTGCCGGTGGGACTCAGTATTACCAGTTCAAGGCGCTAAAGGTGGGTGAAACCGAGATAACCGTTACCTATAAACGCTCCTGGGAAACGGAATATGCCGAGCAGAAGGTATTTACCGTTGATATAAAATGATGCTTTAAGTCGTTTTGGCATGGATTAATAGCTAACATACAGACGCTTGTTTTATTACCTGATTGCCCAAAAATAGCGGATTGTTCAATTTGGCAAATACACTAATAAAAGGAGGAAATGAATGAAACAAGGAAGGAGCCTTAGATGAAAAAGACTTGGTGGTTAATTCCATGCTTGGTAATAGTATTAGCATTGGGTATTGCTGGCTGTAGCCAAGGCGGTAGTCAGGGAATTAGTTATATTTCACAACAGCAGAATACCGGAATATGGGTTACTGGCCAAGGGGAAGCTATGGCGATTCCCGATATAGCTGAGCTTCGTCTCGGTGTCGAGGCTCAGGCGGATACAGTAAGTGAGGCTCAGGCACAAGCGAGCGAGGCAATGGATGCGGTGATGAAGGCATTGAAGGATAACAGCGTGGCTGAGAAAGATATCCAGACACAGCGATTCAGCATCTCAGAGCTAAGAAAGATTGAGTACAAAGTTGAAGAGATGGAAATTGCTGGCTATGTAGTGACCAATATGGTAGTTGCCAAGATAAGGGAGGTGGACAAAGCTGGTGCTATCATAGACGCTGTAGCCGAGGCTGGCGGCGATTTTATTCGCATTCAGGACATAAGCTTCACTGTGGATGATCCCACGCCGTATTATGAGGAGGCACGAAGTGAAGCGATGGAGGATGCCAAGAATAAAGCAACGCAATTAGCTGATTTGGCTGGTATTCAGCTTGGTAAACCCACTTACATTTCCGAAGGGGCTGTATATGTTCCCAGATATTTCCCTGAAAAGGTGGGAGGTGAGGCTCCTCCTTCAACTCCAATCAGCCCTGGAGAATTGAAGATCACGGTCAACGTTCAAGTGGTTTATGAAATAATCTAAGAAATAAACAAATATGGATGAAAGGCTCTTAGCACAATGAATATGAAATTACTCATTGGTTTACTGGCTCTAGGCGTAGTAATATTGGCTGCAGGCTTGGTGGCAATGATATTAGGATTACCATAGCCAAGATAAAAGTCGCTAATTGCCTTTTAAAGAGGCATTAAGCATTTTCCTTGGATCCAACGTAGTTGATTGCTTAGGAGTCTGCCTTGTAGCAAATATTCCAAGGTAGGGAAATGATCCCGCCTAATCTTATTCACTAATTTTCGTTATACTTAGGGGAATGGATGACATCTTGCTTGTAGATAAACCCAGGGGGCTCACTTCGTCCCGCGTGGTGGAGCTAATAAGGAAGAAGTTGAAGGTAAAGGCTGGTCATACAGGTACGCTAGACCCTATAGCTACAGGGCTTTTGATTGTTCTTATGGGCAGGCGCACCAAAGAAGCCTCCTCATTCTTAACGCTGGACAAGAGTTACAGGGTGAAAGCCAGGTTGGGTGTGGAAACTGACACTTTTGATTGCGACGGGAAAATTCTGCAGCAAAGCGATGCCATGATAACAAAGGAGGAGCTACAGGAAGTGCTGAAAGGATTTCGTGGTGAGATCTGGCAAGTGCCCCCTTCCTTTTCTGCTAAAAAGTTAGCTGGGCATAAAGCCTATGAACTGGCCAGGAAAGGCATTAGCGTGCAAGTGCCGCCTAAGAAGGTTAGCATTTATTCCCTGAATCTTGAGGAGTTCCAATTTCCGTATTTCACGTTTGACTGCGATGTTTCTTCCGGGTTTTATGTTAGAAGCCTGGTTCATGATATTGGGACGAAGTTAGCTGTTGGTGCTACTGTGGTGGAAGTTCGCCGCACCGCAGTTGGTCATTATCGAGTGGAACAGGCTAAAAAATTAGAGGAAATTTTGGGTTATAGAGTATAAATTTTTACCCTGTTTTTCGTTGTAGTATATGAAAGGAAGAAAATGAGGCACTTATTTAGAGCGTTGCAGTTGGTTATGTTTCTTAGCTTAATTACCTTGCCTTTAGCGCCAGTAGCTCTGGCAGACAGGGGGATGGTACCCATAAGTGATGTCTCGGTTTACGGACCGGGGCAAAAGGCGATTATTGCCTGGAATGGTGAGGAAGAGACATTGATTCTATCTACTGATGTCATTGCCAGCGATGATAGCCAGGTTTTGGAACTCTTGCCTTTGCCTTCAAAGCCCGAAATAAAGAAGGGTGATTTTGCTTCTTTTGAACAGGTTAACCTGTTAATTGAAAATCATTTTCCCGTTACTTCGTGGGATTGGTTTAAGAAGGGGATAGGCGTGATGGGACCTCCGGGAAGAGGGCTAGAGATAATCTTTCATGAAAAGATTGGTGCTCATGACATCACCGTGGTCAAAGCTGATGATACCGTTGAGCTTATCCAGTGGGCCGAGGAGTTTCTGAAGAGTGCTGGGATTGAAAAGCAGATTTCATCGCCAAAGCTTGAATCAGTGGTGGCAAGCTACCTAGACCAGAATATAAATTACTTCGTTTTCGACCTTATTGAGATAACTTCGGAGCCGAAGAGCATTGAGCCCATTGTATATCGATTCGACACTGACTTTCTCTATTATCCACTTAAGATTTCCACTCTGGCTGAAGGATGGACGGATATAAATTTATTCTTGCTTACACCGCAGTCAGTGAGCTTACATAACTTGCCTGAGGGCAGCACATTACCCCAAGATATGGAGGTGGGGAAGTTCTATAGCAGCAAGGGGACTCAGCCTATTCAGTTTAAGGTAAATGAAGAAGAGCTAATTTCCATCGATGCGAGCATTGTCGAATTACTTGGGAGTAATGCCTGGCTTACTGCGGTGAGTTATCATGGGGATTTAGCAGGTTTGACTGAAGATTTAAAGATAACCAAGGTCCCGCTTGATGCTCAGCTTATTTTCGACTATGGTCCCGGTAGCTGTGCCTCGAGACAGCGATCGCAGGCTACCGTAGGAGTTTTGGATGATGTAATTGTAATTTGTGGCTCGGTTGTTACCCCCACGCCTTGCTATGAGCTTAGAACAGAGTTGAATCTACCTCTTACTTTCGCTCATCAACCAACTATAAATGTCGATATCATTGCACAGGAAAAACCAGGTATCTGCATTCAATGTCTGGGTGGAATACCGTTTTGGGCTAAGATAGTTAACTTGAAACCAGGGCTCTATGATATTGCTGTCCGATATCAGGATAAAGTTATTGGTCAGAAAACGGTGGTTATACCTCTTTCTGGAGAGCTTGAGTATTTCGCGCTTAGCCCCCAATCTACTCTGGAGGTTGGTACTGCTGGGTTGGAATTCATAGTCCGGGTTGATGGGGAGAAGCTGAATTCGGGGGTGGTCATTAAGGCTAGACTTAATGGAGATGATTCTGGTTCCCAAAGGGGGTGATAATTGAGGTTGATAATATATCGGCGGTAGTCAAGATATCCCCGGAATGCCAATTGAAAATCGAGGACTCGCAGTTATTCCTCGATAATGGTTACTGGCTATTGCCAGTGCAGGTGATGCCGGAAAAAGTGGTGACCAACCTTGAGCCAGGTTATACTATTGAGCTCAAGGCTACTGATGATAAGGCGGTATATGAGGTTCAGGGCATAACTAGCAAGGAGCTATTGGGATTGGTATCCACGAAGATAAACATGATGATAGAAGTGGATGCCACCACCGGAGAGATAATCAGCGAGCAAAAGCCTTGGTGGGCATATTTATGCTGGTAAAAGGAGGCGGCTATGAAAGGCAAAATAGTCAAGATATTTAGCAGCTTATTGCTTGTAACGATTATTGTTATTAGTGGCTGTGTGCCTGGAGGCACATCCACTCAGTTTGCTATACCTTCGGTAGTGGGGGGTGAGGTGTTGGATCCTAAATTTATCGTGGCGGATTGCTATGAGCTCGAACCGCTTTCTTTATCTCCCAATGCTCCAGCCTACTTATTGCCGCTGGATTTGGAAGAAGTGACAAATTTTGGGGAGGTGGAAGCCACTTTTTATCTAACTGAAAGTCAGAAGCAACTTTTGCAGGAAAATGGCTTTGTGGTTATTCCCTGGCATGGCGATGACATTGTCCAGCCTTATAAGACATTGAAGGAGCAGGGAATACCTATTTTTGTTACCTCAGACACTTTGCTCCATCTATATCATATCCAGTTCAATGAGATATTAAAGCGATTGGAGGAAGAGGAGTTCTTTGACGAGCTAATTGACATGAGCCTGGCGATGATGGATAGGTCAATGCAGGATTATGAGTCCTTCAACGATGCCGGTCTAAAGGAAGCTGCCAGGAGAAATGTTGCCTACTTTGCTGTTGCCTTGAGTCTGTTGCAAACGTCAACCGAAGGCTACGATGAGGAAGAAATAAGGCAGGAAATCGAGCAATGGAATCAAGAGCATCCCTGGGATAAGAAGGAATTTAGGCCACTAAAGAAAGTTGAGTTTAGTGTTCCTTCCTATGTGCTTGATGAGGTCAATGAAGAGGTCGAGAACATTGAGGCACATCAGGGTTTTAGGCCAAGCGCCATATTTAATTCCCAGGAGGATTGTCAGTGTAGCCTTCCCTGTTGCTATTGCGAGGACTATTCCCAGTATGTTCCCCGGGGGCATTACACCAGAAGCGAGGCACTTAAAAGATATTTTAAGGCGATGATGTGGTATGGCAGGATGGCTTTCCTGCTCAAGGGAGGGGGTGATGCTCTGATAACTGAGGAAGATGCCCGTATAGCTACAATTCAGGCATCGCTTATCTCAGCCGAATTGCCTGATGTGTTATTGCAAGCACAGCAGAGCAATTTCAACAGTTGCTGGGAAGTATGGAACCGAATTTACTCGGTTACCTCGTTTTTTGTAGGCACTGCCGATGATCTTACTCCGTATGAGTATCTTGATGCTATGGAGAAAGTTTTGGGCACTGAGTTTAACTCCACACAGCTTGCTGACGATGAAATATTGCTCAATCTAAAGGCTGAGTTAGCTCAGATGAGGAATCCCCAGATTTATGGTGGCTCTGGCGTTTGTGTCATCGAGCCGCCGATAACCAAGGAAAAGCTTTACGAATGTCTGGCAAAGACCAAAGGATTGAGGTTTATGGGGCAGAGATTTGTCCCAGACTCCTATATGTTCCAGAATTTAGTCTTTCCTGCTGTGGGTATGTATGTTGGTGATGATGAGCCGTTTACCATGGGGATGACTGCGCTTGGTCGCAGCAGGTGTTTTCCCAGGGGGTTGGATGTCATGGCGGTTCTCGGCTCAGAGCGAGCCTATGGGATATTGGATGCTGAGGGTGATACCGAGTATCAAGGAGAAAATACCAGCTATGATAAGCAACTAAACGAGCTGAAAGGGGAGTTTGCTGCCTTCAGTGAGGAGGATTGGAATCGCAATCTTTACTGGAGCTGGCTTTATTCCTTGAAGCCTTTACTTGAGGATTTTGGCGAAGGCTATCCTGCTTTTATGCAGACCGAAGCATGGCAGGATAAGGAATTGCAAACTGCTCTGGCATCCTGGACTGAGCTTCGGCACGACACCATCCTTTATGCCAAGCAGAGCTACACTCCAGCAGCAACAGCGATGCCACCACAACCGCAGCCAGTGGTGGGCTATGTGGAGCCAGTCCCTGAATTCTATAATCGCATGCTTTCGCTTACCACGATGACCAGAGAAGGATTGGGCACTCTCAATGCTTTGAGTGATGAAGAGGAATCAAGGCTGGAGAGCCTGGAAAACATCTTGGATAGGCTGATTACCATTTCCCAGGATGAATTAGAGGGTAAGGAGCTGAGCGAAGACGATTATGAATTCATCAGGAATTTTGGTCAGCAGCTTGATTCTATAGTGACTGGCGTTGAAGCGAGAGGAAAGGAAACCACGCTTGTTGCTGATGTCCATACTGATGTTAACTCAGGGCAGGTTCTGGAGGAAGGGATAGGCTATGTTGACCTTGCTCTGGTTGCCTATAAAATCCCTGAAGGCAGCATCATCATTGGTGCTGGACCTACCCTCAGTTATTATGAATTCAAGCAGCCTATGAGTGATAGATTGACCGATGAACAGTGGAAGGAGTTACTGGAACAAGGTCAGCAACCCTCAAGACCGGACTGGATACAGAGCTTCTATGCTGGGTAAGCACCAGGCAATCTCACTTGCTTGACAACCGTTCGTTTCCAGTGCTTCTGAATCATGTTAAAGCACCATATATCATTGTGAGCACGTCAATCCTCAATCATATGCATGGGGGGAATGAGTTGCTTCGTAGCCTAAATCTACTGTATTATAGGATGAAATTGCACAACATCATTGCGGGGAATGAGGTAATCACAGATGGTTGATTTTACTTTCAGCGAGGAACAGGAAATCCTGCGGGCTAATTTGCGGAAATTTGGTGAGGAAAAGATTTCACCTAGGCTTGCTGAGATGATAGAGAGGAAGGAAATCCCACAGGAGTTGATTAAAGAACTAGGCGAGATGGGTTTACTTGGCATGTGTATTTCACCTGAATACGGTGGCTTGGGGCTGGAGGCGGTAGCTGCAGGAATTGTTGCTGAAGAACTGGGCAAGGCGGATGTGGGCTGTGCTATCCCCACATTTTTCCTGGTTCAATGTGCCTGGAGCTACATTCTGGATAAGTATGGGAGTGAGGAAGTTAAGAAGGAAGTCTTCCCCGGAATGCGGAGGGGCGAAGCCTTCATAGGTATTGGAGTGACTGAGCCAGATGCTGGCTCAGATGTTGCCTCTTGCAAAACTACGGCGGTGAGAAAAGGCCCCACTTATATTGTAAGTGGAGAGAAGGGTTACATCAGTGGCGTGAGGGAGGCAGAGAAATATGGAGGCGGCTTTATCACTTTAGCCAAGACCACCCCCGAGTTGGGAACACGCGGGATGACCCTGTTTTTCTTTCCGATAAAGGGTGTTTCCGGGGTGACCACTCGCTATATTGAGGAGCTGGGGAGGGAGGGGATTTCCTGGGGTGGCTTTTATATGGACAATGTCAGTGTTCCCGAACATTATCGCATCGGTGAAGAGAATAAAGGTTTCTATCTGGTGAACCAAGGATTTGAGTTCGCCCGTGGCCTTATTGCCTTGGTTTGCGTTGGTGCAGCGAGTAAAGCCCTGGAGAATGGCATTAATTATATGAAACAAAGGCAGGCTTTTGGTCGCCCCATCGCCAGTTATGAAGGGTTGCAATTTGTCCTCGCTGAGGACTATTCCAAGTTGGAAGCAGCTCGACTATTAGCCTATAAAGCACTGTGGATGTATCAGAGGGAGCAAAGGGAAGGGAGATTTTCCCGGTTCCAGGTAAGCGAAGCTATGGCTATGGCTAAGATGCTGGCACCATTGTGGGCTTTCGATGCTGCCAATCATGCCATGCAATGGCAGGGTGCCTATGGCTATTCTATGGATTGTCCCGAACAGCGTGCTTTGAGGGGCATTCGCTCCTATACTCTAGCTGAAGGAAGCACTGAAGTCATGAAGCTCATAGTGACCAGAGAATTATTGGGAAAGGAATATCTGGCTTACCGATGAATCACCTTTTTGCCATCCTGAGCAAAGCGAAAGGAACTCTAAATGGAAATAATTCCTGCCATTGATATTAGAAAAGGCAAGTGTGTTCGGCTATACCAGGGTGATTACCGTCGGCAGATTATCTATGATGAAAAGCCCTTAGCAGTAGCCTTGAAGTGGGGCTCTCAAGGCACGCGCTGGCTTCATATAGCTGATCTGGATGGAGCGGCTGGAGGCAAGCCAGAGAACATAGATTTAGTTGAAGAAATAATAAAGGAGAGCGGTTTATCGATACAATTTGGTGGTGGCATTAGACAAGAGAGCATGGTTGAGGAGTTATTGCGGAAGGGGGTAAGACGTATTATTTTAAGCACGTCAGCGGTAGAGAATCCCGAGATGGTGAGGAAAGTGTGTAGCCGATTTGGCGAAGCGATAGTGGTGAGTCTTGATGCTCGAGACGGCAAGATTTGCATCCATGGCTGGCGGAAGGATACCGTGGTGGACGTTTTACAGTTGGGTAGAGACATGGTAAACATTGGAGTGAAGCGATTTGTTTTTACGGATATAGGGCGGGATGGCACTTTGGCTGGACCTAACTTTGATATGATAGGGAGGCTGGTTAGTGGAATAAATGTTCCTGTGATTGCTGCTGGGGGGATTTCCAAGCTGGAGCATTTGGAAAGACTTAAGCAAATTGGAGTGGAAGGAGCGATTATCGGCAAAGCTCTCTATACTGGCGACATTGACTTGAGGGAGGCCATAACATCAATAGGTCATCGCGAGGCACGGTAATTCCGAAGCAATCTCTAACGGATTGCATGCCTTTGGCTCGCAATGATGAAAAGAGGAGGTCGAAGGTACATGTTGAAGTTTGATTCTCAAGGTTTAATTCCTGCTATCATCCAGGATGCCAGGAATGGTGAGGTATTGATGTTGGGCTATATGAATGAGGAGTCGCTGGCTCGAACGATAGAAAGTGGTGATGTATGGTTCTATAGTCGCAGTCGGCAAGAATTATGGCATAAGGGGGAAACCTCGGGCAATTTCCTCAGGATGAAGTCCATTATCAAGGACTGCGACAGTGATACGCTTCTCATCCAGGCGGAGCCCACGGGTCCGGTTTGTCATACCGGCAATCGGACTTGCTTCTTTCAGAAATTAGAAGACCAGGATTTGCGTTGATGGGCTTATTCCTTGATTCTATATCTCTTCTTGAACCGTCCCACCCTTCCCATGGTATCCACTATTCTTTGTTCCCCAGTGTAGAAAGGATGGCACTTGCTGCATACCTCTACTCTAAGCTCTGGCTTGGTTGAGCCCACGGTGAAGGTATTGCCGCAAAGGCAAGTTATTTTAGCGTTTTCATGATATTTGGGGTGTATCTTATCCTTCATTTGTAGATGCTCACCTTTTTTTTGTATTTATTGGCTTGCTCATACTTTACAAAGCCATCTGTCAGAGCAAACAGGGTGTAATCTCTACCTATGCCGACGTCATTTCCTGGCAAAATACGGGTGCCTCGTTGCCGAACCAGGATATTCCCGGCACGAACCTGCTCACCCCCGAATTTCTTCACGCCAAGACGTTTTGGTTGGCTATCGCGTCCGCAGCGTGTACTACCACCACCTTTCTTATGTGCCATGCTTGTGCCCCCGGGGTTTAATAATTTTGTTTATTAATAATTTGGTATAAATTTGCCGGTGTCCTCTTTTTCGCCGGTAGCGAACTTTCGGCTTATACTTAAATACCGTAATCTTGTCCCCTTTAAACTCACCTAGGGAAGTAGCTCTTACCTTGGCGCCTTTGATAGTAGGGTTGCCCGTAATTACATTTCCATCATCATTAATAAACAATACACTGTCCAGGTCAACGGTATCCCCCTCAGGTATGTTGAGGCGCTCAACCTCTATCTTCTGGTTAGGGGCTACCTTATATTGTTTACTGCCTGTTTCAATGATAGCGTAAATTTCCATCCCTCCAAGGTTAAATATAAATTTACGCCTCTAGCTTGCCTGTTGTCAAACAGGTTGCCTTTTTGTGAAGCGCATCATCTTGCATATCTATCAATAGAAGTGCTGTCTCGCGCAGCCTTGTTTTCACCTCTGCTATTGCTTATCCTCCTTCCAGCCTCAAGAATTTAATGAAGGTAAAATTGTATCACAAACGTAGGGAGAGGTAACTATCAGGCATTTGAACGAGATTGAGTGAGTAGCCTCAGATCTTCGAGCACATCATTAAAGTCGGTAAATGGTGTACAGGCAATATTTTCCTTGGTGCAATGTGATAGCAAGTCGTCCCGGGCAAAAACGTGATGAGCTAATCGTGCCGGGTAAATATCGGAGACACCATTCCCCAGACATATCAAGCGATAACCTTCCGCCAGGAACAATCTGGCATAAAGTTCTTTAAGCCCCTTGCTTGCTTCGTTGCCGTCTGGTCCGATGTATTGAACTTGGATACCTTCGTGACAGAATTTGGTCTGTGCAGCAAATACTTCAATGTTTTTCATGCCAGCATCATCGAGTATTACATCGATGTAGAAATCTAGACCATTGCTTACAATTACGAAGCGGAGGCCTCTCTTATGACAATAATCAACAAGTTGTTTAAACCCACCTCGTATCTGCGCTTTTGCTCTCACAAATTCAATCAGAGTTTCCTTGCTAGCTCTCACCATGGTGAAGGCTTGCTTGTTGAAGTGGTCCACCGATATCTTATTTTCCCGGTAGTCTTCCAGTAACTCCCTCCAATTCCCTTGGGCAAACGTGTCCAATATCAGGAAACTGATGTCTTCTTCGGTAACAGTGCCATCGAAGTCACACTGGATTAGAATTTTTTGACTGCCCATTAAGTGCATAGCAAATTCGTCTGCTGTTGACCAATAAAGCATATTTTTAACACGAGTTCCAATAACTATCAAGATGGGTTCTCTTTGGTATGAAGGCATCGTGCTTGACATGAACCGGTAGTTGAAGGCACAATTGTTCCGTAAAAGATAGTTCCCGAGGTTTGACAACTACAGGTCACGATGAAGATATTAGTTACCAATGATGATGGAATTGATTCACCTGGGCTCTGGGCGGTGGTTGAGGAACTTCGTCGGGTGGGGGAGGTAGTGGTTGTAGCTCCTCAAAGTGAGCAGAGCGGGGTAGGGACTTCGGTAAATTTACGCCGTGCTGTAAAGGTATTTCCGCAAGCAGGAGGGAAAGGAATCTACGCTACCGACGGCACTCCAGTTGATTGCGTCATTATAGCTTTCAGGTCTTTATTTCCCGGAGAGATAGACCTTGTTATCTCGGGCATTAATAAAGGCCCCAATATGGGATATGACGTTTTTGTTTCCGGCACTGTTGCCGGTGCCTTGGTGGGATGTTTTCATGGTGCTCCATCTCTTGCGGTCTCTGTGGATGCTTATGAAGGAGCGAATTTTGAAGCTGCTGCTAAATTAACCGCTCTG
>JABUBO010000013.1_pt1 | contig 49957 bp, 54 predicted proteins | sample 7240361 | NCBI WGS metagenome assembly JABUBO01 (sample SAMN07256346, study PRJNA390944) | subsurface metagenome | isolation source: Methane hydrate marine sediment | place: Pacific Ocean: Eastern North Pacific, ODP site
GATAAAACCAGTGGCAAGAGTCAAAACCAAAAAGCAAATAATGGAGAAAATGGTCAGCATAGCTAAGGAAAGGGTAGGAAATAAGAAGATACACGCCGCTATGACTCACACCAAGGCTCCCGAGCAAGCCGAAGAGCTAAGAAAGATGTTGTTATCTCAGTTTCAGTGTGAGGAACTTTATGTTTTTGAAGGCTTAGCACCAACAGCAATTCATACCGGGCAAGGGCTTATTGACCTCGGATTTTACGTAGCCACTGATTAAGTCGCTTCACCCACGCACCTTAGTCCACAAACCGCCCATTCGTTGAGCGAATAAGTATAGAAAGATATAACACGAGTTAATCCACTAATACGGAACCAAAATCGGGATGCTACTGTATTTTGTCAGCAACCTTACGGAAGTGGAATCCATAGACGGCAAGCTTTATGAATAAAGGAAACAGGCGGGGTTTTCTGAGCAAGGTTGAACTAAAAAGCCTCCAGTAGTATCTCCTTCCTTTTTCTTTGATACCCAAAATCCACATGGATTTAACAAGTGCTCTAATCTCGCAAAAGTGGGGTTTGCCCTTCCCCGCTTTTCGAGGTTTATGAGGTTCGTATTCCTCTAGAAATGTTTTAATCCTTTCGTAATACGGCTTGGATGAATAAATTGTCTTTACGACATTCTTATAGCCCTTGATGAGAGTTTCACGGTTCATCCTAGGGATGAAGTTGAGTGAACCATCTGTATTGTCGCCAGAACCGCCTGGCAATAAACGATTTTCCTTTTTCAGTCGTTGGTATAGTCTTGTGCCTGGAGGAGCATTTAGCAAACCAACCATTGCAGTAACGATTCCACTCCTCTGAATGAAATTGATTTGACTTTTAAAAATTGAAATCGGGTCGCTGTCAAAGCCAACAATAAACCCCCCTTGTACCTCTAGTCCATAGTTTTGCATCTTTTTAACTGAGGCTACCAAATCACGATTCACATTTTGAACCTTGCTACATTCAACCAGACTCTCCTCATTTGGGGTTTCAATGCCAACAAATACTGTGTCAAACCCTGCTTTCGTCATCAATTGCATTAGCTGTTCATCATCAGCAAGATTTATAGACGCCTCGGTAAAGAACCTGAAGGGGTATTTTCTCCCCCAGGACCATTTAATTATCGCTGGGAGCGTTTCCTCCTTTAACTTCCTCTTATTCCCAATAAAATTATCATCAACAATAAATACACTGCCTCGCCACCCTTGCCCATATAGCGCCTCAAATTCAGCTACTAGTTGCTCTTTATCCTTTGTCCGTGGCCTGTGCCCGTTTAAGATGATAATATCGCAAAATTCACAATTGAAAGGACAGCCTCGAGAATACTGGACATTCATTGAAGCATATTTTCCCATGTCAACAAGCTCCCAAAGTGGGATAGGTGTTTTTGTTATCTCAGGATGCTCGCTGGATTCATAAATATGCTGAGCACATCCTTTCTGTAAGTCTTCCAGGAAGAGTGGCAGTGTATCTTCGGCCTCACCAAGCACAAGATGGTCTACATCACCAAGGTTAAACTGTTCATATCCAGTGGTAAAAAGGGGGCCACCGGCAACTGTTTTAGTATGGAGTTCCCCACATCGAGCAATAATTTCCTTCACCGATTCCTGTTGGACAATCATAGCACTAATAAATACATAATCTGCCCATTTAATATCCTCGTCGATTAAGGCTGTTGTGTTCATATCCACGAGCTTTTTCTGCCACTCTTCAGGAAGCATGGCAGCTACAGTGACTAATCCCAGAGGAGGAAAAGCCGCCTTTTTCGAAATGAATTTTAAGGCATGCTTAAAACTCCAGAAGGCATCTGGATATTGCGGATAAACAAGAAGTATCTTCAAATTATATTTCCTTCATAATTAAGGGTTAACTGAAGGCTAGGCAACATTAGCAAGTGGGTCCACTATTGTCAATATTCTACGGTACTCCTTTTGAGTCGCCGTCTGTCAATCTTCCCCGAGCCAGTCTTGGGTATGCTGTCCACGAACTTGAATTTCTTGGGCAGCTTAAAGTCAGCCAGATTCTGGCGACAAAAACTGCCTATTTCGTCTGCAGTAGCATCTTGCCCCTCCTTGGTCACTATAAAAGCGATGGGGATTTGTCCTCCCCGCCCATCATTAATCCCTACACAGGCTGCGTCAGCTATGCCAGGATACCTTAAAAGCACCTCCTCGACCTCCCAAGGGGAAATTTTAAGTCCTGACTGGGTCACTATTATGAAGGATTTCTTTTCCACATACTCAAGATAGCCGTCTTCATCCATCCTGACTAAATCCCCAGTATGAAACCAACCATTCTTCAAAACTTGAGCGGTAAGCTCAGGCGCTTTGTAATATTCCTTCATTGCCCAAGGGGCACTGAAAACAGCTTCTCCTACTTCGCCTTGAAGAACTTCCTTGCCACTATCATCTATTATCCTGAGGTCACAAATCGGTTTACCTACTGTCCCCAGTTTATGGTTATCCAGAGTGCTCATAGAAACAACCGAAAGTTCCGAAAGACCGTATGTTTCACAGAGTGTTAAATTGAATTTATCCTCCAGCATCTTCATAAGACGAGGAGAGGACTTCGCTCCAGCAGTAGAAGCTACTCTCAATGAACCGAGGTCATAGTTCTCGATGACCTCATCCCTAACCATAGCCAAGGCATTATGCATTGCTGGAACACCAAAAACGATGCTCCCTCTCTCTTTCTCTACCGCTTCTAAAATAGCCATGGGGGTAAAATGAGGGATGATCACCACGGTAGCGCCCTTTAGAATAGACCCAAAAAGGACCTCGCTCAACCCAAAAAGATAGAAGAAAGGAACCGTATCTATAACCACATCTTCTCTGCCTCGCCCTACACCAGCAGAAACTATGTCGGGAGTCCCCAAAAAAGAAGCATGCGTATGTACCACACCATTCTGCCTCCCTAACACACCAGAGGTGTATATGATAGAAGCCTCATCCTCATCTTTTATATCGACAACCGGTGATGTGGAAGGGCTATCAGCCACCATTTTGTTATAGGAATCTCCATCATACTCAATAACATGTTTTAGCAGAGGAATATCGGGCAAAACTCGGGAAAGCATTTGGGAAAAGCTTTTCTCGGTAATTAATATCTTGGCATCGGAGTCACGCAATAAAGGGGCAAGCTCAGGTGCCTTGAGCATAGAACCGAGAAGCACAGCTACACCACCAGCCTTAATAATCCCAAAATAATTGATAACCCAATCAGGGTTATGAGACATTAAAATAGCTACATGGTCACCTCTTTCCAATCCCAGCCCTATAAGCACATTAGCTGCCCTGTTAGAACATTCATCCAACTCACCATAAGTAACCCTCTCAGACCCAAGGATGATAGCTTCCTTCTGCGGTATTTCACCAGCAGTTTTCTCCAGCATTTCTTTTAGATTCACATTTATCTCCTCATAGCGTAGCAGCTAAACACTGGTTGCCCTCTTGACAAACTCTTCTCGCCTTATTAGTATATCGCAATGCTATGCTTCATGCATAAGTTATTCCTTCGCTAAAATCTATGATTAACATCCTCTTCAAAGTAAGACAAACATGCAGTTATTAATACCAACGAATTGGGATTGGAACTTGATAACGCCTCTAAGCGAGATAAGGGCCGATATCGAGATATACGGTGTTTTACCCACATCAATGTTGGGTAGCGGAGGAGCAGGACCCGATATTCCCCAAGTGACAGCAGCGCAAGCAGAGGAGTATATCAAGCTAGCTCATTCTGCAGGATTAACCTTCAATTACCTTCTAAATGCCCCGAGCATGGGCAATATGGAGTGGGATGAGGATACTCACAACGAACTGCTTAAACACCTAGAGTGGCTCAGCAATGCCGGAGTAGACCACGTTACCGTAGCCATCCCCTACCTGGCAGAGTTGATAAAGTCTCAGTTTCCCCACCTTAAAGTAGAAGTGTCGACCATAGCTCATGTGAACAGCGTGGCGCGGGCTAAGTTATTTGAGTCTCTGGGAGCTGATTCCATCATTCTCCACAGCAACGTAAACCGGGATTTTAGGTTACTTCAAGCAATTAGGAATGCAGTGAAGTGTGAACTCGGGGTACTGACAAACAGCCTTTGTCTCTACCAGTGTCCCTACGAGTACTATCACAACAATACTTTAGGTCACGCCAGTCAAAACTACAACTCGCTTAATGGCTTCTATATGGACTACTGTGTAACTCACTGCACCCTGGAAAGGTTTCGCGATACATCTCAATTTATTAAGTCCCGCTGGATAAGACCTGAGGACATACCCATTTATGAGGAAATAGGCATTGATTTCTTTAAGATTGCCGGCAGAGCAATGCCCGCGGAGTGGATTATAAATGCCACTCTCGCATATTCATCAGGCCAATGCCAGGGAAACCTCTGTGACATCTTGTATGTTCCTAATCCCAAAATTGATTATGCTGACTCCGTTTTAGCCAGCACACAAACTGCCAGGATAGCCTCGCCGCCGAAGGTCTATATTGATAACCAGGCTCTAGAAGGTTTTGTTGATTTCTTTAAGAAACAGGATTGCCTATCTGGATGTGATTATTGCAATTATTGCCAGAAAACAGCCGATAAAGTGGTGCGGCCTGACCACCATGAGACGGACGAATATGTATCTGTGCTCAAGAATTTCCTGAATGACCTAACCAGCAGCAGAATATTTCTTGCAAAGAAATACTAATATCTAAACTCCAAGAATTAGAAGGGCTCCCTACCTTCAGCCGCTAAAGCGTTTCAGAACCAGGCAGCAGTTCTCCCCACCAAGCCCAAAGCTATTCTTTAAACAGACATTCACCTGCGCCGAACGAGCTACATTGGGGACATAATCAAGGTCACATTCCGGGTCAGGGGTTTCATAATTTATAGTTGGATGGATAACCCCTTTATTCATAACCAGTATTGTAGCAATAGTTTCAACAGCACCAGCCGCTATCACTGCATGCCCAATCATAGACTTGGTTGAGCTTATCGGGATTTTGTAAGCATTTTCGCCAAAAACCATCTTAATCGCCTCAGTTTCACAAGCATCATTTAGTTTGGTACTGGTGCCATGTGCATTGATATAATCAACCTCTTCAGGCTTCACCCCGGCATTATCAAGTGCCACCTTCATAGCATAAGCCTCTGCCTCTGGAGCGGGGGCAGTTTGGTCAAAAGCATCAAAAGACCAAGCAGCACCAGCGACCTCAGCCAATATGGGAGCACCTCTCTTTTTGGCATGTTCGTAAGTCTCCAAAATAACTAACCCCGCCCCCTCGCCATAAACAAAGCCATCGCGGTTAGCATCAAATGGACGGGAAGCTTTAAGTGGGTCCGACTCCCGAGATAAGGCACCGAGGATGTCTACGCCAGCCACGCTGACCAAGTCTAAGCTAGAGTCAGCACCACCAGCTATCATAACATCAGCATATCCCAGGCGTATGAAATTCAACGCCGTTCCTATAGCATCAACTCCACTGGCACAGAGAGTATTCACACTAGAGTTAGGCCCCTTAGCCCCAAGCATCATTCCTATAACCATGGCTCCTCCACTGGGACTTGCCTTGGTAATAAAAAGAGGGTCAGCTCTCCTCGGTCCTCTCCTATTAATCAATTCATTTTGCTTTACTATATAGTCACTTCCCACCATAGCGGCAACGCTAACACCAACTCTCTCAGGGCACTCTTGAGTCATATCCAATTTAGCCGAGGCTACCGCTTCATTAGCCGCACCAACGACAAGTTGAACTGCCCTTGGACTGCGATCCACTGCCTTCAAATCCATATACTTGGTAGGATCAAATCCTTTCACCTCAGCATCTACTTTCACACGGAAATCAGTAGCATCAAAACGAGTGATAGGGCCAACTCCAGACTTACCAGAAGCCAATCCCTGCCAAAACTCCTCCACATTCAAACCTATTGGAGTAATAGCTCCCATCCCGGTAACTACAACTTGTGGTAGGTTCATATGCTTACACCTCCCCCAAAAATAAATGGAGCCACAGATGTGCCACCATCAACAATAATCGTCTGTCCTCTTATCATAAAAGCATCTTCGCCACACAAAAAAGCCACCGCGTTAGCAACATCCTCAGGAGTTACCATCCTTCCCACTGGTGTTGCCTGTTGCTGGCTAACTGATTCCGGCTGGTCTTTAACATAGAATTTGAGCGCATCCGTTAATACCGCAGAAGCAGCTACAGCATTAACACAGATACCCTTGGGGGCTAATTCCAGCGCTAGATAACGAGTCAAAGCTTCCAGAGCTGCTTTAGATACTCCCACAGCAGCATAAGTAGGCCAAGCAAGAAATGAACCCAGGCTGGATATATTCACTATTTTGCCGTCCCTCCCCTCCATAAGCTTGGCTGCTCGCTGGGCACAAAGCAAAACAGCTCTAGCGTTTATATTCATAGTCCAATCCCAGGCCTTAACATCCACATCCATTACCGGGCGACCTACACCTGAAGCAGCATTATTAATCAGAATATCCAGATAGCCAAAATCATTGCTAATCACATCAAACATCTCGTCTATCTTCGCCGGGTCTCCCACGTTTGCCCTGATAACTCTAGCCTTCACCCCAATGTCCTCGATGTCCTTAGCTGTTTTCTCTGCAGCATCACGGTGGCGGAAGAAGTTAACGATGATGTCACTGCCCCGAGAAGCAAGTTCCAGAGCAATAGCCCTACCAATCCCCCTGCCACTGCCTGTTACCAGGGCCAACTTACCTTTAAAAGAGCGGGGCATCATTTTTTCTTCGCTGTTACACAGCGTTCCACATAGTCAACAAAATCACCGAAGTTCTGAAATTGCTCAGCATCTTCATCGGGAATCTCAATATCGTAAGTTTCCTCCGCATTAAGCAGTATTTGCACTATGTCCAACGAATCGGCATTTATCTCCTTAAAAGTGCCCTCCCTGCGGATAAGACTCTTATCGACATGGACAATATTAGCCACAATATCCTTTAACTGCTCTTCGATGGACATAAGGTACCTCCTCATAATTTATTTTCTGCCCTGATTTTCGCCAATTCAGATTTTAAGTAGCCAACAACATCAGCTTCCACACTGTTCTTAGCACTCGCTATCGCATAAGCTATATGGGGGGCTCGACAATTTCCATGCGTTATCCGGACGACCCCATCAACACCCCATAAAATACCACCACCCGCCTCTTCACCTTCATAAGCTAATTTAGCTATTGGGAAAAGCCTATTAAATAATGAGTTGACTATCCTACCGCTCAAAGGGTACTTCTTCAGCTTTCGCTTTATAAAATCCACTGCATAATTCCCTAAACTTTGATAAAACTTGATAAGAACATTGCCTACCAGCCCGTCACAGACAACAACATTGGCTCGCCCACTGAGGATATCGCTGCCTTCTACATTGCCAACAAAATTCAATCCACTATTTTTAAGAAGAAGATAACCTTCGCGTATCGATTCACTTCCCTTTCCTTCTTCTACACCAGTACTTAGTAAACCCACTGTGGGATTGGCAATATTAAACAACTTTCTGGCATAGATAGAACCAGCAATGGCAAATGATAAGAATTGATGTGGTTTACAATCAACATTGCCCCCAATATCTATCACTATCACATTGGAACCAAGGCCCTTAAAAGGTGCAGCAACTGCCGGACGCTCCAATCCTTCAATCATGCCCAGATACACTATAGCACTAACGGCCGTAGCTCCCGTAGAACCCGCACTAACTACAGCATCCGCCTCACCTGTCTTCACCAGCTTCGTAGCTATAACTATGGAAGAATTGTGTTTATGACGAATTGCTAAAGCTGGCGATTCACCCTCCTTAATGACTTCACTGGCTTCAACACACCTGATGGGCAAATTATCGGATGACCCATATTTAGCTAATTCGCCTTCCAGTATGCTCAGCGGACCAGTCAAGATAACTTCGACACCGCCTTTCTGTACGGCGTAAACCGCTCCTTTAACTATCTCACCAGGGGCATAATCACCCCCCATACCATCAACGGCTATCCTTACTCTCTTGCTAACTTCAGGCATAACTTAACTCCATGATACATCGGTATACTATGTAGAAATAATTACATTGTTACTGCTAATTGTCAATAGGTATAACAAGGCGGTATTATATCATATAGTTTGAACATTACTACAAAAGGAGGTAACGATAAATGTTAAATGGAGCGCTTGGTTTTCTAGCTTTCTGGTTAACAGCTTCAGGGATATGCTTATTGCTACCCGAGAGATTAACAGAGAGATTTGGCTATCCTATAAAAGCCCTTTATGCTAGACATACTGTCGCCGCAGCCTGTTTAGCAATAGCTGCTGGAATTTGCTTTCATCTAATCCGTTATCCTTCAGAGGTCAACCCTAGCTTAGCAATTATAGGAATAATTTTGCCAGTATTGTGGGCAATCAACACTTTCACCTATAGCCAGAGATCAAAATTTATGCTGGCGGAAGCAATAATCTTCGTTATAATCGCCATTATTGTAGCCGTAGCCTGCTTCCAAGCAGTATAACCCATCATCATATTGAGGACTTTGACCAATATGCTGTCAACTTTCCTGGGGCTGATTACCCGCTACGAGGGAAGAAAATTTGTAAAGCTCAACGATGCGCTCGATGAATCACAAATCGTAGGCATGGGGACGGACAGCGATAACCAGATTTCACTTTATATCCATATCCCATTCTGCAAAAATCTCTGCCCTTATTGTTGCTTTAATAGATATCTATTTCGCGAAGATGAAGCGAGGAGATACTTTAAGAATCTTACAACGGAACTCAACTTTTATATTCACAGGGGATTCAAATTCTCCACATTTTACATCGGCGGTGGAACGCCAACTGTGCTTATGGATGAGCTACTCGGATTTATAAGTTACCTCAAGGAAAAGTTTGAGGTAAAGCAAATCTCCGTGGAAACCACACCCCGTGAAGTGAATGAAGAAAACGTAAATCTCCTAAAAGAGGCAGGGGTCAACAGGCTATCCATAGGAGTGCAGAGCTTTAATGACAGCATATTGAAATCCATGGGAAGAGCATTCTGCACTGGAGAAGAAATAAGAGAGAAAATTTCCATCGCTAATGGTAAATTCGATACTTTGAACCTCGACCTTATATTCAACTTCCCCCCTCAATCCATCGATACATTCGAGGCAGACATAGAGATCCTCAAAAGCTTAAGAGTAAACCAAGTTACATTTTATCCACTAATGCCATCTCCACATAAGAAGAACGCTTTGGAACGGAGATTTACCCGGGTAGATACATCTAGAGAGAAGGCATTTTATAGTGTCATCTTAAGAGATATTTGCGGCGATAATTATCTCCCCTCAACGGTATGGTGTTTCTCTAAAGGTGAAAGGATAATAGACGAATACATAATTAACTTCGATGATTACATCGGCATAGGAGCAGGCTCGGCAAGTCTGCTCAATGGCAATTTCTACACAAATTCATTCTCGTTGAATAGATATGAGGAACTTTTAACGCAAGGTAAACTGCCTATAATGCGGTGGAGAAAGTTATCAGAGCATGAATTGCTTTATTATTACCTCTTATCAAAGCTATTCGGAATGAGATTAGTCAAAAAGAAATTCCACAAAAGATTTAACGCCAACATACATCAAAAGCTGGAAAGGGAACTATTGTTCCTCAAGCTCTTCGGGCTGATTCAAGAAAAAGATGGAGAAATAAATGTGACCCGTAAGGGAATGTATCCCATAAGTGTAATGATGAGAGAATTTTTCGCTGCGCTAAATGGCTTGAGGGAATACTGCCTTGAGAATCAAATCTAGCTCCAGCTTACAAAACCACAGCAAGGATATAGCCAATACCCAGGAGCACTTGAGTTAAGAGAACGACGAGAACGTTATCCCGCATGGCTGGCACCAGCTGTTCCACTTTTTCTCGATATTTAATGGCGCCCTGAATAGCCCTTACCGCAATTGGGAGTGTTAGTAAAGCTATCAATGCGAAGACTGGCATCAGTCCTGCTACTACAGCGCCGATTATCCATAGATAAACAATTGAAGTCAGAACTGAATAGAGAATGCTAGCCCTCACCTTTCCTATAGTAATGGGCAATGTTTTTCTACCTGCCTTCCCATCAGCTTCTGCATCTGGAAACTCATTTAGAAGAAGCAAATTATGCACCAGGATACCGGATGGAATAGCTGCTACAATCGCTGGGAAGGTATAAGAAGCAGTTTGAATAAAATATAAACCCAAGATAGGCAAGGTCCCCAACCCCAACGCGGGAGCCCATTCGGGCCATCCGAACCTGGTCAAGAAAGGCGTGTAGAGGCCAATACATATTGCGCCTATTAAAATCACCGGCAGCAGAAGCCAGCCGACAGTAACCACAAAATAAATGCCTATCGGCACAGCCAGTAAGAAAGAAATCATCCCGAACCAGAAAACATGTTTTGGATTAAGAAGCCTCGCCGGAAGGATGCCGCTGCCTCCGCTAAATGGCGTCCTTTTTGTCCCCAAATCTATTCCACTTTTGTAATCAAAGTACTCATTAAACACATTTACGCTGATGTGGCATAGAAGCAATCCAAGGCAAGCCAGAAAGGCATAACCAAGATGAATAGCTCCGTCATACCATGCTATGGAAGTGCCCAAGAACGCCAGTACAACGGAAAGAAGCAAGAATGAAGGCCTCGTCTCCAGAAACCACGTCCTTATCTTCATTAGGTCCTCTGTTTCCACAATTACATCATGTAATTATATGCCACTACCATACCCCTATCATCAAGCTCAAAATTCAAGATAATTGAATTGCTAACTAGCTTTAACCTATAATGACCAGGTATTAAATTATGAGAAGCTCTAGCCCATCTAATTTCAACGCTGTCTTGTTTTTAATTGCCCTAAATATACTAACCTTCATAGCTTGTTTACTAAGGCCAGAGATTTTCTCCTTCCTTGGCTTGACACCTGCCTTTCTCTCACAACAACCATGGACCATAGTAACGAATATGTTTGTGCATGCCGGTTTTGGGCACATCATATGTAACATGATAAGCCTTTATTTCCTAGGAAGCTTTTTGTTGAGATTGATAGGAGAGAGGAACTTTTTAGTAGTATATTTTCTCGGCGGTGTTGTGGGAAATGTTTTATTTATTCTCCTTGCCCACCCGCTTTCAATGGGGGTGGGGGCTTCAGGAGCTATTTTTGCCTTGGGGGGAGCGCTAGCGGCTATAGCACCAAGAACACGAGTTTTTGTGTTTCCCATCCCTGCCCCCGTTCCCTTATGGGTAGCTATTATTGCGCTTTTCCTGATAATTTCCTTCTTACCAGGAATAGCGTGGCAGGCCCATCTTGGGGGTCTAATTCTAGGCCTTGGGGCAGGCTACTTTATGAAGAAGGGCAAGACCTACTACATTTGAAATGAACGTAAGAACGGTTGGGTTCAAAAGCGGTGAACTTAACCTCGCTGGGGAGATTTACTTTCCACCGGGCAATGAAGTTTGCCCTGCTTTGTGCATCTGCCATGGCATTCCCAATGTTACCTACAATCCTACCGACAGGGGTTACGCTACGCTGGCACAGAGGTTTTGCTCGGCTGGCTTTATTACCCTAATCTTTAACTTCCGGGGGACAGGAAGAAGCGAAGGAAATTTCGATTTGCTCGGCTGGAGTGAAGACTTAACCGCTGCCCTTGATTTCCTTCATAGCCTCGAGCGGGTAGATAAAACACACCTTTGTCTTCTTGGCTTCAGTGGTGGAGCTGCAGTGTCTGTCTATGTTGCCGCCCATGGTGCCAGAGTATCACTGCTAGCAACCTGTGCCTGTCCTGCCGATTTTAGCTTTGTTGAAGACAAGACAAATGTTTCAGCTCATATCCAGCGCTTCCGCAAAATCGGCGTCATCAGGGATAAGGATTTTCCGCCTTCAATAGAAAAGTGGCAACAAGGCTTTGAAACCATCTTACCAATTCGCTGGATAGACAAAATTTCACCTCGCCCATTGCTGTTAGTTCATGGTGATGCCGATGAAGTAGTCCCCGTGAAGCACATACACAAACTTTATAAGAAAGCCAAAGAGCCCAAGGATATGGCGATAATTCCTGGCGCTAAACATAAGCTGCGCCTTGAAGAAGCTGCCATAACCACTGTCCTAGACTGGCTCAAAGCTAAATGTTTGGAAAAGTAGCTTCCTTAATTCAGAACCAGTCTGCTACAAGGAATACATAGTTGAGTAATTCCACTGAACTATACGAAGGCTTATGGGAAATAATAACCAAAGATTCCGTTTTCTTCATAGGGTGGTTTCGTGAAGCCCACGGCATCGCTTTCGCCAAAGAGGTAGCCTCACATAATATAATCGGCAAAGGAGACAGGCTTGTTGATATCGCATGCGGCAACAGTGCATATCCCAAGGCGCTTTCCAGAATTTGTGGCACTACTTTCATTGGCATCGACCTTTCTCGTATCGCACTCCAGGAATCAAAGAGATTGCTTCGCTTTGCTCGCAATGACAAAGAGGGAGAAAACCTCTGCTCAGGGTTGATTCAAGGCGAGGCATCACAGCTACCATTGGCATCATCAACCTTCGATATTATCCTCTCCACCCACACGTTAGAACATCTCCCCAGAGATAAGGAAACTCTCAAAGAGTTTGCCAGGATATTGAAAAAGGGTGGCTATCTTCGATTAGAAGTCCCTAACTCTAAGAAACAGATGTCGCCTTTGTTCAGGCCTTTAGAAAGACGTTTAGACAAACTGGGACATCTACGAGAATACCACCCCTCTGATTTGATAACGCTATTATCGCAATGCAAGTTCCATACCCACCAGATATATTATAGAGATTTCTTACTTTCCTGGTTTTTCTTCTTCATAGAAGAACACTTACGGCCAATCGTCAGACTATTCAAGCTCGACAAAGCGATACTTAAGCTCATGCCTAAGAATGGCAAATTTTCGCACGCCCTGGCATGCGCATTAAGCCAGCTAATCCTGCTGGAAAACAAGCTGCTGAGGAAAAATTCCCGAGGAATGAATATTTATTGTATAGCACAACGTGTGGAGTAAATTAGCCCCGAATCGTCTTTAACCTTCTCCGCCTAACCTCGCTCCGACAAACTCCTTCAGTATTGCTCTCTCCATTTTGCCCGTTGCCGCCCTGGGAAGAGACACTACAAACATTACATGCTTTGGTATTTTATATCCTGGAAGGCTTTGGCTACAGTAGTCGATTACGTCCTGCTCGGTTAACTCGCCCCCTTTCACCACCTCGATAATAGCAGCTACTGCCTCGCCTAACTCCTCATCAGGAATTCCGACAACACCAACATCCCTCACTTCGGGATGGGACTTAATGACCTCCTTTACCTCTCCGCTATAGACCTTCTCCCCGCCTGTGTTTATGACCTCCTCACCACCTTTTCCTACCAGATGGAACTGCCACCCTTCATCAACATATCCATCGTCTCCAGTAAAGAAATACCTTTGACCATCTATGAGTCTAAAATCGCTTTTGGTCCGGCCAGGGCGCTTCCAGTATCCTAGACACACATAACCCCCAGCAATAAACTCTCCTATCTCACCCGACCCAGGTTTAACCTCATTACCTGTCTCAGGATCGATAACCTTGCAAGGGGCTTGCAGAGAATATACTCCCCCCATAGCCGGAAGCATAGCTCCAGCACCAGATATTTCTTCATCTGCCGATGTAGCGATTATACTGTAGGCAATGCTAACCTCCGCACATCCATACGCATTTATTACTACAACCTGAGGCATGTATTTGTGAAGTTCCCTTAAGATACGAGGTGCCAACCTTACCCCTAAAGAGGTTATACACATCAAGGAAGAGAGGTCATGTGTTCTACCCTCCTTCTTCGCCTCCTCTAATTCCTCCAAAATAGGTATCGCATGAGTATCACCAGCTATCAATATTCCGTTGATCCTTTCTTTTTCTATCGTTTCCAGGAGCTCCGTCGGGCTGAAAGGATAAGTAGTGCGAAGGAAAACAGTAGAAGTTCCATATGCTACTATCTGACCAAGAGTCTGGTTATAAGCTGAGCCGAGGAATAACGGGCACACAGGAAGAAACTTAAATCCCTCGCTTGACACACGCCTGCTTAGCTTAATCAACAACCTACCTCCAACCAACTTCCCGACCACCTTGGCTAGTGCCATCCTGGAGATTCCAAGACTAAAAAGGCGACGCGTTAAAGGATGTAACGCCTTATGCTTTGGCAAAGGAAATATGGTATTAGCCAGAGCGAAAACCTTTTCCTCATCTATCCTCGCTATTATGGGGAGAAAACCATTATAGATAAGCCTCTCCACCCCCCTTACCTTTGTTTCGCCATCCCATACCTTGCCCTTGGGATATGCCGTAGGCCCTTCAGTGTACACCAGGGAACAAAAATCCTCGTTCGTTACCTCATAACCCGGCCTTGGCTTTGTAGGTGGGTACTTTGCCACCAAATCTTCATAGGCAACTGCCATCGAAGGAACATGCTGAGGTGACCTACCTAAACCACAAACTATCAAATGCCTTGAGGAAACTATCCCTTTGGTTACCCTTTCTATGATAGGAGCATACTCATCCTCCACTATTATTGCCGCAGCATCAGCATCCTCAATCAGGTAGCTTAATTCCTCAAGTGGGCGTTGGGGGTTTAAGTCAAAGGGAACAGCGCCAATCCTCGATGTGGCAAAGTAGGATACCATCCATTCTATGGAATTAAAGCCAGCAATTCCTACCCGCTCCTCCTTCTTAATCCCTAAGTCCACAAGGGCATTAGCAAACCTGTTCACCTCTTCATCGAATTGCTTCCAGGTAAGCCTTCTGTCTCCTTGAACGAAAGCCAGCTTGTTGGGGACAGCCTTAACTATCCTTTCCAGCCTTCCTCCCCAAGTATTGTCGGATTTCTTCCCACCAGGATATTTCCTACGATAGTTAAAAAAATAGTCCTGGCTTATCTCACTTCCTCCCAGAATCTCCTTTTCTATTTCCACCTCAGCTTAACCTTCTTTATTCTTTATTTCGCTACCCTTGAACAACTAAACTTATCAAACTCATATTGTGATTGCAACCAACTAACTAAAAATTCAAGATTTCAAGCGACAATCTTCAGTAATGAGGCAATAAGCCAGCCGAGGATACCGCAGGCAGGGAAAGTCAAAATCCAGGCCAAGACGATATTCCTGGCTATCCCCCATCGCACTGCCGAAAGGCGTTTTGTAGCGCCCACCCCCATAATCGCAGTGCTTACGCAATGTGTGGTGCTTACTGGTATGCCCAAATATGAGGCAACCTCGATAACTCCAGCCGCCGAGACATTGGCAGCGAATCCGTGGACAGGTCGCAAAGTAGTCACCTTCAATCCCAGTGTCTCGATGACTCGCCTCCCGCCGATAAAGGTACCAAGGCTAATTGAAGCTGCGGAAACTACAACCACCCAAAAGGGGATATGGAACTCACCACTTCCATAATATGCCATCAAGGCCATGCAAATTAAGCCAATAGGCATCTGTCCATCATTCTTGCCGTGACTATAAGCCAGGAAGGCTGCCGAGAGAATCTGCAAGTTGTTAAAGAGGCCTCGCATTCTTTCAGGCGCAGCTCTTCGGAAAAGCCACATTATGGCTACCATCACCAAGAAACCAGCGGCAAGACCGAGGAGAGGAGCGATACCAACCGCAGAAATTATCCTGGTTAAGCCCCCCCAAACGATAGCGCCGCTACCACAGGTGGCAATGCCAGCCCCCACTAACCCTGCCACCAACCCATGGGTCAAACTTATGGGCATACCAAAGTATGTTGCCCCCACAGCCCAGATAATAATTGCCCCAGTCCCAGCAAGCACGATGTTCATATCCAGGAATTCGGGGCTAACAATACCTTGGCCGATGGTCATAGCCACTGCAGTGCCCGTGGCTGCCCCAAGGAAATTAAAACAGGCTGCCATAATTACGGCAGCTCGAGGGGAAAGAGTCCGAGTACCAATTACAGTAGCAATAGCATTAGCGGCATCATTAAAACCATTGGCAATGCCGAAGGCAATGGCTGCGGCAATTACCCCGATTAACAGGGCGAAGGGCTCAGGCATGCTTCAATACTATGCCCTCAAGAACATTAGCTACATCCTCTCCCCGGTCAGTGGCATCTTCCATATGCTGGTAGATTTCGCGCCACTTAATTATCTCACTTGCATCTTTGTCACTATCAAACAACTCGGCTAACGCAGCATGATGCACATCGTCAGCCTCATTTTCCAGTCTGTTCATCTCCACACAATCCTCCAAAATCTGCTTGAACTGATTGCGGTGGCGTAAACGGGGCATTACCTCATTCACCTTATAGGCCATCTTAGCTACAACTGCGGCTAGTTGTCGAGCTCTTTCCGTGGACTGGGTAACGCGGTAAAGAAAGGCTGTTCTACCAGCAGCTTCGATGAAATCCATCATATCATCTACCGTATGGGCGAGGAGGGCAATATCCTCCCTATCAATGGGAGTCACAAAGGTGCGATGCAGACGCTGTATTATCTCGTGAGTTATAGTATCACCCTGGTGTTCCAAATCCTTGAGTTGCCTCGCCTTCGCCTCAACATCCTCATAATTGTTAAACAGATCAACCAGTTTTTCCGCTGCAGTGACTAAATTAGCAGTGCTTTGTTCAAACAAGTCATAAAACTTAGTATCTCTGGGCGTTATTAGAAACTTAGCCAAAATACACCTCCTGTCGCAAAATTAAAAATCAACGGTCAAAACAACAATTATCAAAATGACGACTAAAAATGCAAAACTTTTTGATTTTCACTCTGTGTCTTGCAATTCCATTTCTGTTTTTTGCATCTTACTTGAATCTCCTCACTTCGAAGCGATAGAGACTAACTGGCTCATCATTCGATATCCCCGCTTTAAGACGGCAAATCGCGATTTGCTCTTCTACACTATCTACACCCTCTAAATCAGGCAATAAAAGCCCTCGCCTAAATCCACTTTCTACAATAACCCCGTAGTTTTTGGCATCAAGCTGGCTTTTATCCTTAACGGGCTCAGGTCGGGTAAGAATATCAACATTGAATTCTAAATCATCCAGCTCAGAAACTGAGATGGGCGGAAAACGAGGGTCCCTGGTAGCCGAGCTGATGGCGTTAGCCATAATTTCCTCAGCAACATTGTTGCTAACTGGCTCAAAAGTGCCGATGCACCCTCGCAGCTCACCATGCTTATGAATAGAAACAAAAACTCCTGCCCGCTCTTTCATTTCAGGGGTTAACTCTTCAGGCAAGCTGGGCACCTCGCCCTCACGAACATAGCTCTCCACGGTATCCTTAGCCAGCTTTACTATAGGATGAAGCTCCTCTTCCATAGACCCACCTTCCATTACCGTTTCATCTCCGTTCTGAAATTAAGCTCAGCGCCACAAAACTTACATTTAGAGCCATCAAGCCCGACAATACTGGTGTCATAGCCAATCCGGCGAACATTCAACTTGCCACAGGAGTAACACACAGTATTCTCATATTCGTGTCCAGCAACGTTTCCAAGATAAACAAACCTTAACCCTGTTTCCTTACCAATTCTATAAGCCTTTTCTAGAGTGGATACCGGAGTAGGTGGCAGATAATCTAAATTACGCATGGGATAAAAGCGAGTTACATGCCATGGAGTGAGCTCCCCCAGATTATCCCGTATCCAGGTAGCGATGCCGCGAAGCTGCTCATCGTCATCGTTCATTGTAGGAATGATATTGGTTACCACCTCAACATGCATATCCCACTTTTCCTTGGCTCGTTTAGTAACATCCAGAATACCCTGCCAATGGGACACTTTAGCTAATTTGCGGTAGAAACCATCGCTAAACCCTTTAACATCAACCCTCCAGGCATCGAGGTAGGGTCCTATAGTATCCAGAGCCTCCGGGGTAAGATAACCATTAGTGACATAAACGGTGTATAAACCGCTTTGCTTAGCCAGCTTAGCAGAATCTAAAGTATATTCAAACCATACCGCTGGCTCATTGTAGGTCCAGGCAATCCCTTCACAGCCATATTCCTTAGTTGACTCTATTTCGCTCTCGGGGGATAGATAACGCGAGGTCGCTGGAATATCAACACAGGAAATCCCCCAGTTCTGGCAATGCTGGCAATGAAAGTTACATCCCCAGGTGCCCAGGGAAAAGGCAAAACTGCCGGGAAAGAAATGAAACAAAGGCTTCTTCTCAATGTGGTCGGAAGCTACCGAGGATACTTCACCATAATTGAGAGTATATAGAACGCCATCGCGATTGAGACGCATCCGACAAACGCCCATCTTACCAGGATTGATTGCACACCTGTGCTGACAAACATAACACCTCACCCTATCATCGGGCAGCTTTTCATAAAGCATCGCCTCCTTTTCCATCACCAGCGACCTTAAGTATTATATCATCGTAACCTAAATTAATATCAATTGGGGTATAATTCAGCAGAATGGTCGTCATTGGAGTAACAGGCAACATCGGCAGCGGCAAAAGCACAGTATGCCGACTTCTGGCTGAGCTTGGCGCTGCAGTCATTGATGCCGACAAAGCAACGCAGGAAACCTACAAACCGCATAGCCAGGCCTGGCAGGAGATAATCGACACTTTCGGCATAAAGGTGCTGCAACCCAACGATGAAATCGACCGTGTTAAATTGGCACAGTTGGTTTTCTCCAGCCCGGAAGCACTGGCGCAATTAAACGAGATAGTACACCCCAAGGCGTATCAACTGGTAAAGGAAAAGATTGAAAGTTATCGCCGCCTGGGAACAAAAGTAGTAGCTCTAGAAGCCACCCTGCTGATTGAGGCTACCTGGACGACGTTGGTAGATGAAGTATGGCTGGTAATAGCTTCACCGGAGATAGCACTTCAAAGGCTTACCAGACACCCGGGAGCTGACCGTGACCAAATCTTAGCGCGGCTCAAATCGCAGACGCCTGCCGAAGACAAAGCAAAACACGCTGATGAAATAATCCATAATGAAGGGGATTTCACCAGACTACGGGAAAAGATAACCGAACTATGGAACAAACTTGACTAGGGGGAACTTTGCCCGAATTGCCCGAGGTAGAAACAATCAAAAACGAGCTTTCACCATGGGTGGTTGGACAACACTTCGACCAGGTTAGTGTTCTTGACAGCCGATTAATATACCATCTGCCAGTGCCAGAATTCTGCCGCAGATTAACAGGACAAGCAATAGAAACCATTAACCGCCGTGGGAAATATCTCATTTTTCAGCTATCAGGCGCCCAATACCTGGTTGTGCATCTTAGAATGAGCGGAGCACTGTTATTAAACCCAAGCAAAACTGAGCCTTATGCCAGAGCGAGTTTCACCTTTTCCAACGGCACCCATCTTATCCTCATTGACCAGAGGCGACTGGGAATAATGTGGCTAGTGGAAAATATCGAACCCATCATTGGCAAGCTGGGACCTGAGCCTCTAGAGAACGATTTCACCGTTGATGTTTTGTCACAAACGTTAAGCAAACATCATATCCCTATCAAGGTGGCTCTCATTGACCAGAGCCTCATCGCTGGAATCGGCAATATGTATGCCGACGAGATCCTCTTTGCCGCTCGAATGCACCCTCTGCGGACTACGGACAGCCTATCCACCGAGGAAATTCAACATATACATAATTCTATTCGGAGAATTCTCCGCTCAGCTATCGCCAGGAAAGGAGCCAGCACGGATACTTATGTCCGCCCTGGTGGCCAGCTAGGCACAGCACATTTTGATTTCAAGGTCGCTCACAGGAAAGGCATGCCCTGCCCTGTTTGTGGTGCTTTCGTTGAGCGCATTTCTCTGCGGAACCGCGGCACTTACTTCTGCCCCACCTGCCAGCCCCTGACCACCCGAATGCCCCCTTTACCACCTTGCCCATGAACCCTTCCCTTCCTATCACTCTGAGTCTTCCCTTTGTCATTGCGAGCCGAAGCCCTGAGCGAAGCGAAGGGGCCGCGAAGCAATCTCAGGAAAAGCAAAACTCTAAATCCTAAATCCGAAATACTAAACAATATCAAATGACCAAAATCCCAAAATATGGCTAACTGCAAAGTTCTTTCATAATTCTCCCTCCCCTAACCTCTCCCTTCAAGGGCGAGGAATTTTGCAAGATAAATGCTTTGAATTTAGATATTAGGATTTGTTTAGAATTTAGTGCTTTGAGTTTAGGGTTTCCCCGCAGGGTATGAGATTGCTTCGTCGCTGCCGCTCCTCGCAATGCCAGGAGGAGCTCGCCTTTACACCACTAAGTATCCCTTGTTAGAATAGCATTCAAGAATCGCTCGTAAAGAACCATAGTTCAAAGCATGTCATCTGCTCTTTGCAGAATACAAATGGCAAAATTAGAACCTATATTTCAGAAAGTATTAAAAAGGAGAGGAGAAAGAGATGGGAACTAAGGGAAGAAAAAATGTAAAAAAACCCAAGAAGCCCAAGGAAAAGAAGAAATAGGGAAACTGAAAATAGATTAAGTGCGAAGGACAGATGCGGATTTGAGGAAGTCCTTTTGTCAGGAACTGCCTTGTTAGCTTTGAAAGTGACGGCAGCTGGACTTGAACCAGCGACCTCTACTCTTGTGTCAGCCACCGGACTACACCTAGTATGCTGTGCCTTAATCTCGCCTTGAGTCACTGTACAGTAAACATCAGTGGCACAGCAACGCCTGAGCGCATGTGGCTCAATCCTTGACCTGCCGAAAAAGAACTTTTGCCAAAGCCTGTGATTCTTCTCTATAATGGTTACGCAAATGCTGTTAATAAAGGAAAACCTGCTATCCATCTATTAACGGCCGCGCAATGAAAGTGGTAGCAATTGTTGGTATGGCAGGCGCGGGCAAATCAGAAGTAGCCAGAATGTTTGAGAAGAGCGGCTTTAAGAGAGTGAGGTTTGGAGATATCACGGAAGAAGAAATCAGGAACAGGGGATATCTGACTGAGCGAAGTTACCGCCGGACGCCAGACTGGCAATGAGGCAGTAGCCAACATCACGGCTATGAGCCAGACTATCGGTAGAAATATCAATTGTGCCTTCACGATACATCATCACCCTTTTGGTGTTTAATTCGCGACACCCCTTTATCTGCCTCATATGAGCTCATTTAGGGAGTGAGAGGGAAAGCTCTTTGGCGTGTTCGTATGAGATAACATCGCGGTCTCCACTTTTTTTGTACGCAGTCTCCTGGTGTGACTGATTCATAACTCTTGTAGCAGTATACGTACGGAACGTATCAATGACGAATTGCATTACCCTAAGCTCGGTTTCGGAAAACATATCCTCGTTAGGTTCAACCAGTGCAGTAAATTGCTCTCCTACTATACCCTCTTCAGTATTAAATCCGACTTCGTTCTTATCTAATAGCCCCTCACTTTCCATAATTCCAGTAACAATCTCATAATGTTTGGGAACTGGTCCATATTGATAATGCACATATTGAACTCCGGTGATTGACACAGAGGTTTCCTTAAAGTGGAGAAAATCACAATACCACAATAACTTATTAAGTTTAGTTTTCAACACGCCGCCCAGATGCTTTGCCAGATAGAGAATCATATTCTCCAACTTTTCCAAATCGTATTCTCTGAAACCTGAGGTCAAATCTGAATAGGGATGTGCTACCATTCGTTCGAAGGAAACTCGGAAAGCCTGCTCATTGTCTTCCTGCAAAAAGCTAGCAATTCTTTCCTCAAGTCTTGCCGCTGCATATGATGTCAGTTTGCTTCGATTGCCTTCAAATATTTTTTCCATATTTTGCGGATCCTCTATCAAGCATAGTGTGCTATCATGTGCCTTGTCCTGAATAGCCCCACTCTCGTATCGATGGATAGTTATCTCTCCCCAGCCGAGTAGCCGTGCTAGCGCCCTTTGGCTTAGGCCATATCTCTCCCTAATTGTGCGGATTTTATCAGGTGACAAGAGCTTATGCTTTTCCCGGTAGCGGCTATAAGCTTTCTCGAGGCTCCGCGAGTCTAGCTCCTCGTCAAAGATTTTTGACTCACATTTTTGACAAATAGCGACCTCTCCCTTTATTTCGATAGGCTCACCCCTAACATTTAAGACTTGCATTCTTGTCTCTAACTTCACGTCCGTAAATTCTTCGCAATTAGAACAGAAATTGCCTTTCATCTCTTTTCACCTCTTTTTCTATATGGGTATTCAAGTGGCTCATCTGGTACATGAAACGAAAAACAAATTGCCACATCGTGCTCTGTATCGGCTTTTAGCTTCATGAATATCTGCTCTCCACATACACTCTTGCCAAATTCCCAATATACTCCTCCTTTAGAACTTGTATCTGGTATCGGCCCCCTGTAGTAATCCTGATATGTTAGCCCTAGTATTTCTTCCTTTGCCTGCTTCACTGTGATACCGAGCCTAGCTAAAGTATCCAAACTTTCCTCTCTATCAGCAAAGGTAAAGCGATTTTGGGCGAGTTCTTTGAACAGTATCAGGAATAGCGTTACCTGCCCTTGCTGTTTGTAATGCATGAACTCATTGTAAGTATTATATATTATCACATGATAACAGTCAAGAGGGAAATGGCACCTAGGAGACAAAGTTTGGATTTCTACATCGATAGCGAAACTTTCCGAGGTTTCGCTTCCTGTGCTGCGCGTGAACGCTAGCTAATCTTCATCCTACACTCCCATATCTTAGAGAGATGCTCTACCTTAGCCTCATTACGTGAAGTATAAGTAGCAAAGTAGTGCCTGAGCGCAGGTGGCCTAATCATTGACCTGCCGAAAGAACCTTTGCCAAAGCCTGTGATTCTTCACTATAATAGTTGCGCAAATGCTGTTAATAAAGGAAAACCTGCTATCCATCTATTAGATACGGACGAGCAATGAAAGTGGTAGCAATTGTTGGTATGGCAGGTGCGGGCAAATCGGAAGTAGCCAGAGTATTTGAGAAGAGCGGCTTTAAGAGAGTAAGGTTTGGAGATATCACGGAAGAAGAAATCAGGAACAGAGGACTTGAACTGAATGAGGAAAACGAACGTTATGTCAGGGAAGAATTGAGAAAAGAACACGGGATGTCAGCATATGCCAAACTGAACCTGCCCAGGATTGATACCTCACTGAAATCGTCGAATGTCGTGGTGGACGGACTTTACTCATGGGAAGAGTATACTTTATTGAAGGACCGCTATGGCGAGAAGTTCAGTACAGTCGCTGTCTGGTCGTCGCAGGCTACCAGACATGCAAGACTTAGAAACAGGGCAAAACGACCTTTGACGGTTGAGGAAGCAGCCAATCGAGATAAAGCAGAGATAGAGAATACCAACAAGGGTGGCCCAATCGCCATGGCTGACTTTACCATAGTAAATGAAGCTTCCTTGAAGGAGCTGGAAAAGGAGACGGAACGAGTTCTATCCGCTTTGAAGTGAAAAAAGTAACCAGGCCGGATATCGATGAATATTTCCTCAAGATAGCTACTGTGGCAGCAGAACGGTCAACTTGTCGACGACGCCATATCGGCGCCGTGGCAGTAAGGGACAAGCACATACTAGCCACAGGCTATAACGGCGCTCCCTCCGGGGTCAAGGATTGCCTTGAACTTGGCTGCCTCAGGGACGAGATGAATATCGAATCCGGAACCAGGCATGAAATATGCCGGGGGATTCACGCCGAGCAAAACGTAATCATACAAGCATCACTTCATGGCGTTAACCTCGCTGGCGCCACAGTCTATGCCACCCATCCACCATGTATACTGTGCGCCAAGATGCTGGTGAATGCTAAAATAAAGCGCTTCGTAACCTTCGGCAGCTATACTGACGACTCTTTCAAAGACTTGTTCAAAGAAGCCGGAATAGAGTTTGAGCTGCATGAAAAACCACCTTCCAGGATAACCTACCTGCCCTGAAACAAGAGTGAGCTGATTGAGCTATGCTCCTCAAATCAATTCTGTCCCCAATCAACCTCAAATCAAGTAGCAGCGGAGGGATTTGAACCCCCGACCAAAGGCTTGGGAGAAGTCTGAAACTATTGCTATAAGCATTGGTAAGCAGAATAGAATGTCCGATCTAAGCAGTGTGTATCCCTTCCCAAATCCGTTGCCTTGGTTTCATTTACCTGCCTAACACACTTCAAGTTACTGGCTGCGCGAGTGCAATCTATCCCGCATCTCCTGTTCCCGACGCTTCAGATCATCCAATTCCTTTGCAACTCCCGCAGCTTCAACCATCTGCTCCTTACTTGTGATGAAGCTGAATCTTGTTCTGCCCTTTGAGACCTCCGTAGGACGTCTTCGCAGGGCCTTCAATTTCCTCTCAGCCTTATCTATTTCTACTGCTACATCGTGAAGTTTCTTCTTAAGTCCTTTTTCTGCCTGCATGGGCTGCTCCTTTAGTTATATCCCTCTGCTTACCTTGTCCAACTCCACCTGGCTGAACTATTCGTTCGATGCAGTTGTCATCGTAATTGTAGCACTCCACGGAGAACTATTCGCTTCACTTATGCTGACAGTTACTTCATTATCAGGAATGTTGGTATCGGCAATTGAAGCGTTGGTATCGGCAATGCTTGATAAGAGGGAGCTTGCTAGTAGCACCAGGAGAACAACTAGAACAATTAGCCTTTTCATTCCTACTATTTAGCTTGGTTCGAAATCTCTAAGGTTTGATTGTTGCTGGTGGTATAATACCATCAATGGAGAAACCACTATTTAACTATGCCTTTATTGACGGCACAAACTTACATTTGTCAGCCAAGCATCTAGGATGGGGAATAGATTGGAAAGCATTTATAGTGTATCTACGAAAAAGGCACAATGTAAGCCAAGCCTACTATTTCATAGGTTACTCAGTGGAATATGAATTACTTTACGATGACTTAAGAAGTTACGGTTACAATCTAATTCATAAGCCCGTGCTTAAACTGCCAGATGGAGGTATTAAAGGGAACTGTGACGCTGAGATAGTCCTAAACGCAATGATTGAGATAGACAATTACAATAGGGCGGTGATTGTCACTGGTGATGGCGATATTAGCTGTTTAGTAAAGCACTTGCGTAGCGTTGATAAGTTCAAGCTCGTTATAGCGTGCAGACAAGATAGTTGTTCTCATTTACTAAGGAAAGCTGCTGGTGGTAACATTATGTTCTTGGATTATCTGAGGTATAAATTTGAGAAAAAAAAGAAGGAACAACTGTAGGATTTGATACCCACAGTCCCCCCTTCCATCGTGATACGCTATTAGTATACCACATAGGTCACAGGTGTCAAGGTCCCCCACGTGGATTTGGAGAGGATAGAGCCTCCAATCCTCCGATAAAGCTTCAAACTATCCTCCTTACTACCTGCCTACGTCCCTTGTTGATGGTGGTATAATGTAGTACAAACAATAAGGGGGTAACTATGGAAGAGAAGACAAAGAACCCCTTAATAGTAGGGCTGATAGCTCTCCTCGTTGTGGGCATAACGTTAGTAACCCTAGGAATACTACAACCCTGGCAAAATACTTTACAGAACACTCCACCTGACACTCCACGATATACTGAGCAGGCAGTCATCGATATGGCAATGAACCATGTGAGGAATATAAATATTTGTGGTGGCAGATATAATCCCACTGACGGGTATGCTACATACCTTGGTGTTGGACTCTGGAGGGTAGAAGTCCATACCTCTCGAAGAGGGATTGTTACCGTTCATGTGGATGAGAAAACTGGAACTGTCCACTAAATATCAAAACCTTAAATCTACCTGCCTGTGTCAAGGCTCAGAATTTTTGCCGTATAAGGAATAGATTCAAGGGACAATCAAGACTACTTCATAACCGAAGAATAGAGCTTCAGGCTATCCTCGAACCTAGCATGTCTTCTACTTGAAGTGGAAGTAGCAAGTGGTGAACGGTAGATTCACACGTCTAACTGGGGGTTGCAGTGTCCGCAATTAGTTAATTGCCCCCCTACCTGTTGGCTAGCCAATATTCGAAGCTCTGCAATGGTTGGTGAGCACACCTTAACATATAGGGTAGTCCACCTCCGTCCATTTGCGGGAGTGCCTGTAACTGTACGGCAAGTTGCTCGATGAAGTTTCAGGTATCTAGGGTGAGGCTCACAGTCACAATTCACAACAAAGCCTCCCGGATGGCTAGTGACCCACTCCAAATAGCCCTCATCGTCGTCCCTAGATATCTGTACCACTACAAAGAATTATAGCACAATCGAAGTGGTGAAACGAAGTATCCACACGATATTCCTAATCATTGGTTATTGCTGGTGCTATAATGTGCTTTGAGATGAAAAGATTGCCCGTTCTATTACCTCTTGTTGTGCTTGGGGTAGTAGTAGGTTTCCTCCTATTCGGTATCGGGCTGACTCCATACCTATTTTTTGGTTGTTTCGTAGCCTCTGTGATTTTTTACCTTAGAAGCAGAAAGCACCCAATGAATCGAAGCGATTGGACGAAGTTCGCTATCATTGTTGGCGTAATCTTTGGTATCTGCTTAATAGCAAACATACTTCCTTTCTTTCTGCTGGCTTAAAGCTTCAACCTATCCTCAAACTTCACTGACCTGGGGCGGCGTTCCACCGTTTGAACGCTCTTCTCCGTATATTTGGCCTTGTTGTATAATACCCAGGACGACAAGTGTCTGCAGGCAGTTTATACAAGGTTTGGCGGTCTAAAAGGAGGTATCATGGACAGGTCAGTTGTATTATCGGTTGGTGATAAGCATAGACTTGGATTTGGTAAAGGTCTAATTTATTACGCAGGTATGCCGTCTGAAAAAGTGTTTTCTATCGCTCAAAGGAAATGGGAATTTCCGTATCAGGCTTTCGCTTGGAATCTGTTTTTCCCTATAGGGCAGAGTAAAATAAGAATAGATGGAGTCAATATTATAGTAGACCATGTTACTCCGGATGAAATTAGATTACGGGTGTAACGGCAATTCAATAAGCAATAGGGATTTAGGAGGTATGTCTATGAGAGAAGTTCTAAAACTAGGTAGCTTCATTCTAATTTTTATCGGCACGCTTGGTCTTTTACTCAATGAGCTTATGTTCGATTGGGGCAGAACCGCTACCATTATATTCGCTGCCATAAATCTGGTGGGGCTTGCTACTTTAGTTTCTACTAATTGGATTATGAAAAAAACAAGAAATAGCTAGACAGCAGACTGTGTTTAGAGTCTACAATTTGAAAAGAAGTGGTATGATGTAGATTATCTTGTAAAAGGAGGAAAACATGACAGAGGGAGGAAAACGTTGGTACCAGCGCGGGTACCACCGCGGCGACCCGGCTTTCGTTATTTGGTTCATCGGCTGGCTATTTACAATCGGTTACGCCAGTCTGGTTTGGTGGAAGATTTTGCTTGCCTTAGTAATCTGGCCGTACTTTCTGGGCTCGGCACTGATCTGACCAGTTAAAAGAGCGTACTCTAATTCCGTACTCCGACTCTCTGCAGTGCTTCATAGCCTTGACCTGTTAGTAGTGCCAATTCGATGCCATCTAAGTAGACCACGTTGGTCAGTGTATAGAACTCTGGGCATAGTCTTCACGTGGTGATGTCCTGCTACTCCCACCGGAAAAACCTGACCTTGATGATACTGGCTATGACTATCCAACCAGCCAGGACACCAAAATCATCGCCTACTTCCTTTACTATACGGGATTTAGAGACGCGGGTTAGCATAGCACAAGCATTTTGCAGCTAAAATAAGCATCGGTTTCCTAAGCCCTTGTGTTAAGCAACAATTGAGGAATACAGCTTCAACCTATCCTCAAACTTGGCATATCTTCTATTTGAGGTTGGTTGAGGGTATAATTGAAAGCGATGATGAGAAGGTAGACTATGTTTTGCAGGAATTGTGGTAAGGAATTCATAGGTACCCCTGTAATTTGTCCTGACTGTGGGGCGAAACCGATGAGTGGCACCAGTTTTTGCTCCAGTTGTGGTGCGCCAGTAACTCTGCTAACTCAGATATGTCCGAAATGTGGCGCACGGGTAGCAGCACCTTCCACATGGAAGCCGACGGTTGCGGGAACCCTTGACTTGGTTGCCGGAGCCATTGGACTCTTGAGCGGCGCAGGGTTAATGTGGTTCCCGTATTATGGAGAAGATATCTTTATAGGCCTCATACTCTTTCTTGTTGGCATAGGCGCCATAATAGGTGGAATCTGTAACCTCGGGAGAAGAGCTTGGGGGTTAGCGCTTGTTGGCTCGATTTGTGCATTGTGGCCTGGCATGGTCATTTTGGGCTTACTGGCGATTATATGGACGGCTCAGTCGAAAGGTGAGTTCCGATGAGTGATACCAGAGAGGGCTGCAGTCTAAACTGCGTTAAGCCTCAGCCCTTTTTGATTATGCCCTCAGCTCATCTAATCTTTCCTGCGCCATCTGAATGAGGGAGGAATCCCTAGATACCTCAATGCATTTCTCAAAGTCAGCGATAGCTTTGTCATCTTCATCCTTGTCTGAATAAACCCATCCTCGCTGGTAATAAGCTAGGGCAAGGGTGTTGCTTTCAGGGTCAAGTTTAATCACTTTATTACCAAGCTCAATCGCTTTATTGCAGTCAGCGATAGCTTTGTCATATTCACCACCTTGGTTATCCACTCTATCACCTTTTGAATGATAACAAGATGCTCTCCCAACGTAAGCTAGGGCAGCAAGATCAACATCAGGATTAAGCTCAATCGCCTCGGTAAACTCTCCAATGGCTTCATCAAATTTTCCTTGCACCCAGTAAGTTCCAGCTTTGTCCATATGTACTTTCACTGGGTCGGCACAGCCCACGAGCAATATGGTGATAAGAACAACACAAGCAGCTAGAACAATGTACCTTCCTTTAGTCTTCATTTCCGCCTCCATTTATTCATTATAGATGCTTTCATCTAACTGCTGAAGCCAATGATAGCGTTACTCTTCTCCTTTTATACTGCCACCAAGTCCTAGTAAACCCAAGCCGATGAAAGAAGCTATATATGGAGCAAGAAGGATTAGTGGGAAGCTACCAGTGCCAAACCATATGATAAAGATAGAAGCAATATAGGTAACTGGGAAGAGTAGAAGCCCCACAAAGATAGTCCACCAACCGAAGAGAGTAAATAGCACATAGAGTGCCCATATAAGCATCAGGATACCGCAACCTATCCATAGAATCCCGCCTATTATTTGCACCACCCAACCAACACCTGTCCTTGCTTTTTGGATTAGTGGCATATTCTCAGCACGCCCAATTTACCACACTTTGGCAGTATGACTCATTCACATGCTGATTATACTACGTGGTGAACGAAGTATCCACACGATATTCCTAAGGTTTGCGTGTTGATGGTGGTATAATGTGCTTTGAGATGAAAAGATTGCCCGTTCTATTACCTCTTGTTGTGCTTGGGGTAGTAGTAGGTTTCCTCCTATTCGGTATTGGGCTGACTCCATACCTATTTTTTGGTTGTTTCGTAGCCTCTGTGATTTTCTACCTTAGAAGCAGGAAGCACCCAATGAATCGAAGCGATTGGACGAAGTTCGCTATCATTGTTGGCGTAATCTTTGGTATCTGCTTAATAGCAAATCTACTTCCTTTCTTTGTCTACCTTTAGGAAGCGCCCCAAGCCCACGATACAGCTTCAAACTATCCTCAAACTTCACTGACCTAGTGTAGTGTTAAGCCATTACTAGAGAGAATATTCTTTACATTTCAAGAAGCCCAGGAGTTTTTAGGAGTTAGTCATCAGACTCTTTGCAAACTTATGCGTGAGGGATCACCATCTCATAAGATAGGCAAGAAGCGAGTCTTTCTAAAGGAAGACCTTATTAAGGTGGGTAAAAGAGCACTAACTAAAGCCTAAGATTATCCGCCGGACTATACCCTATTATGTTTTATATAAGACTGGAGGAATGGACAAATAGGAATAGGAGAAGCACGCCTGCACCAACTAGGATGCAAGAATCTATGGTTCAAACCGAAGGAACACATTTAGAAACCCATCCTTGAAGTCCCAATATTTGGGGTATCTGGGAGAGATTGCACCGTCTTTTGTCCAAGTAAAATCAAAAACCTTTGATTCAATTTTATGGAGAGTAATTATCTTGCTCTTTGCTATATCCTGCAACTTGCTTCTTTCAGTTGGAATCTCAGGATTGAGATGGTGGTAGTTATTCCTATCCTTCCATATTTCCTTAAACAGTTCGCTACAATTGGGTTGGATTTTTCTCTTTTCGAGGTTTTCAACATTTTTTTCATAATCTTTGGAAATGGACGAACCAAATTTACTTCTTTCACACATTAAACGAACTATTGCTTCTGCTACTGCTTGGCATAGTGCTATGCAAGCTAAAAAGTGTCCATCACGATATAAAAAAATACACTCAGCCGAAATTGGAGCAAAATGAGCATTCGGAGTGACTTTTATGAAATCAAGTTCCCGATAGCGGGATATTCGCTCATCCAGCGTGCCAATAAAATCCTGCTTTAAACTATCTGCTAATTGCTGGCGTTGGATTGCTTTAGAAATCTCTTCCCTATCCATAATCACCACCATTTAACTGTTTTTACACAGTAGCTACCTATTGCCCATCTACACTTAGAACTTGGGTGTCAAGGACTTTTTTCATTAGAATAAATGCAAACGTGACCCCTTCCCTTTCCGAGAGAAGGTCTTTTAAGTATATCTTGGTATCGTCCTCATAATGTTCTGGGAAGTGTATGCTTAAATAAGTCATCCTCTTCTTGTTTGCTTCCCAGAACCTATATTTCACAGTCTCTTTGCCCTTGTATTTTTTGACAAACTTGTCAATGAATTGACTATCTTTGTGCCAATTTACCAGTGATTGATTGACCCAAATATCATCCCAACTGTCAAAGAAAGGAAAGTGGATAATTACATTTCTAATAAATTTGAATAATTCCCTAGCGATTTCCGCTTCCATTGGCGGTCTGGATATTTTCATATTCTCAAGAACCCACCGTAGCGGTTCGTAATTTAATAGTTCAGAATAAACTCCAAATCCGTCCTTCACTTTGGAAAACCGATACCAAGAATCCTTGCTCCAAAAAGAATCATCCATAATTTCTGCAAAGATGTCATAGAATCGGTTGTATGCAAGTGTTAAGAATTGTGTTTCTGCTTTGGTCGGTCTTAAATCCTTTTGTATATTCCCTGAATTTTTCATAAGATTTCTTATAATCTTGCTATTTGTTCCGTAATGAAAACAAAGTCCGAATCTTGAATATATGGTTTTCTGCGCATCTCTTCCTCTCCAGCTTCTTTTGTCCGTCTCACAGTGAAAGACTCCCAAAATGCTTCTGCCAATTCCTCACTTAAACAGATGTCTTTAGCATACTCATCTATAGCAGAAAGTAAATCTGTATACAAGAGCGACATATTCAGAACCAAAACATAAATATCAAATCGCCTGCCTCTTTCTATTACTCGTTGCTTTACCACCTTGAGATGGTCTTTCCTTTCACCATATAACACATAAGAGAAATCCAATATCATTCCATTAAGGAGCTGGATTCTCTTAGGTGTGGCTAAATGCACCAATCCATGCCTCTGTGAAGCGTAAAGCAACCCTCCCACATCTTTATATCTTGGGTCAATCCTACCAAGATATTCCCTTAGAAAAGCAACCGCATTGCTTTGTGAAGTCTCACCTTTATACATGCAACCCAATAAGTCAATATGAGTAAAAATTGAAAGCAATATATGGTCAATAGACTCGCTAAAGAGAAGTTTCTCTCCTTTCAATAGAGGATTTACAGTCTCTTCTAGAGATTCTTTGATATGAGTTCTAACGTAATCTGCTTTAGTCGTGCGACTAAGAGCCTTTACTAGCTCCGTGTCATCCCACCTGCTACTTACCACAGTTATACCTCTCCCTTCTCCATACGGTTTGCCCAGGTTATCAAATAGACACCTAGACCAAACACAATTAACGAACCTATTACGTTACCACTAGTTGCTTCTTCCTTTGCTGTTGTGAAAAGAGTCATTATTTCTCTTCCAAAAACCACACCAACATAAACAAGTATCATCAATAGCGGATTTTTCAAAATGTAAGCAAATGATATTGCCAAGAATGCTGACCACATGAAGGATAATCCCAACAGGAAGCTATCAGAGAATGCTTCTTTGGTGAGGTAAGGTAACAGGAGTATCGCAAATGATATACATAGACCAACCCATAACCATTTGTTGATATTATAGCAAGTTCTGGACATTGACACCCACTACTGCGAGAGATAGAATCACAATAGATATATGGTTATGAGAGCAAAACATAATGGCTCGTATTTGGCAAGTTCTATCACAAAATGCAATTGATATTATAATTCCTGTCATCACTCTGATAATCGGAGTTATTCTGGGTTCTCTGCGAGAAAGAAATAAAGAACGGGAACGGAGGCTAAAGGTACACTTTGAAGAATTAAGAAGAGAAGCCGAAATAGGTATAATTTCTGGAATATCGGGCGTCTCTGAGCATTATGGGAGGGTCATTATTCATAACAGACCTAACACCTATACTATACCAACCGAATTGCCCAAGCCTTCAGACAGTTTTGCCACACATTTTCCAGAAGAGACAGCCGCATTCGCGGGTTACGAGCAGAATATTATTAAGCACAATAAAGTCTACGAAGCATTTCGTCTGAAGATTACAGACACTTTCAAATCAAAAGGCCTTGACGTGGTTTCGGTAAATGTAAATACTTCTTCTCCACACATTTGGGACAACATCTTTTGGCTTCTTTTTGAGTGGTGGCTAGACCGTTATCAAGGGAAAGCTCCACATTTTGACTTTGGACGGATTGAGACTAAGCAGGATTTTGGACTTCATAACTTACTTGTAGCAGGGTGTAATAGCCAAGCTGTTGCATATGCGGAGACCGAAGAGGGTAAAGAAAGTTGCAAGTCTGCTATCTGGGAAGTGTCAGATAATAAGGAGTATGAGAGAGAGGCTATTGAAATTATCAACTCAGCAAATAAATTAGCAAAAGAAGTAGCGACTTTCAATAACGGGCTAAAGGACAAACTCAGTAATATATACAAGTTTGAGCTTTGGCGTGGTAGACACAGGAAATTCATAATACAAAAGCAATGTCCGACTTGCCAGAAGTATGTCTAGGAGTAAATTTTTCTAACAAACCATCTAAGATTCAATCATCAGGTCAGGATTATCTCATATTGCAGGATACAGTATCGAACTTGCCACAATTTGAGGAAACTTTAGTTTGTGGAGGAGGGTAATAAAATGGCAGACTTGGAATCTTCTTTTTCAGAACAAACCAAGAAAATGTTAACGAGTTTCAAAAAAGTAGTGGATACCATCATTGAAGAAGAGATGCCTTTTAGCGATTATGTTGAAATAGTAGTGGATAAGGGGATTAAAAGCATACTAAGCGATATTATACCCAAAGAGCCAGAGGTGCTTTGGAATACTATAGAACGAATTAGCGAATCAAATCCAGAGTTCTTTGCTGAATTCGTGGTTGAGGTATTGAAAAAGGGTGAGGAATCAAATAGGAAAGCTGCCAAACAAAAACTTGGATTTATTAAGAAATAGTTTAAGGCACAAAGAAAGGGAGAACGTGTTACCGCTCTCCCCAACTACTACAACTATCATTTTATTCAATGGACTCAGCCAAGGGAGGAATATAGTCCTGTTAGTGTCTCAAAATGAATTAGCCGTGTAGTCTATCCACCGGTGAATAACGTTTGTGACTCTCTATCGCGTCATAGAAGCCCACTGCCTGGCAATACTCTAGTTGCTATACTCTTATCTGACAGGTAAGCATAAGGGGTTAGTTTAGAATTGAAGACAATAATTCGCTAGTCTACAAACCTAATCTCTTACTACCAGCTATGAGAGCCCTACGAGCTATAAATGCTATAATACTTACTTCATCCTGTAACAAAGTTTCCTCTCTTGTGAAAGGCAGAATGCGTTCCTTTTGTATCTCATCAGCTTTGGTGTGAACAATTCTGCATCTAATGTCGTATAGACGGTCCGCTAATTGTTCTCTAAGATCCAAATCTTTGTTATCTATACTGACCTTTATTCGAGACAGTTTCTTATAATCGTCCCTAAAATACTTTTTCGTAGCATCATCACGCTCAATCAATTCACGGACTTCAGTATCTTGTACACAGGCTTTTATCGTAATACGCAGTTGTCCCTTCTCATCAATGTAACCTCTTCCTAACTTAGATGATACGGCTGAAATTACTTTGTTAATATCAATAGGGTGGTCAGGATTAAACCGTGGGTCTTTCACAATATTTGCCACCTCTGCTTGTACTTCCTGCCGTGAATAAATTGGAAAATAAAATTCTAAGACCTGATAGTAGGCTAAGAATTGCAGTAAAGGTATCGCATAGGCGCTAGTGGCGTACCAGTATAAATTTAAAGGGTCTACGGCATACTGGTATCGTGGGAAAGGAATAGGATATTTGATATCCTTTTGCGCAACAAATACTGAGTCTCGGAAAGCCCTTGGTTCTCGATACGGCTCTAACATAAGCGGAATACCCACAGAATTTAGTATCTGGAAGAAAAGGGAATTTGCTAGCTTTTCAGAAATAGCGGCAGCCTCTTCATTATTGGATATTTTCAAACCTTTTATTTTAATGGTTAAATCCGACCTCTCACCCAGTTCTCTGCCAGCTAGTACCAACATAGTATTAGTTGGTTGACTTATGGTGATAATTATCACATTCCCATCGTCAACCTGATGCTTTACTTCAAAAACTAAATCCTCTTTTTTCATATTGCGTATGTCATCGTAAGAAATGTTCAGCAATCTGGAGAATAAAAGCTGACGACTAAATGGTCTCAAAGGCTTGATATAGGTTTCTATTGACGCATATTCGTAGGAACAAATTGATTCATATCCTTGGATAAACACATACTTTTCAAATTCCACCTGATTTAGTTTCTGAATGTCTTCTAAATCAAATGCCACTATGGTTCTCTTGTCTCTACCGCTTGGCAAATATATCTTGAGGTAATAATCTTCATCCAGAAGGTGTTCTAAATCATGTTCAATGCCAGCTTTTTCACATCTATCTATCAGCTGACGAAACGAAGTCCTAAGTGGCTCCTTGATTAATCTTAATTTGTCTTCTTCCATTTTCGCCCCCTAGTCGTGGTTTTTCCTACGTTCCATTACATGGTTCACTTATGTCTATTTCAGTTATTATATGCCTTCCTGAGGCTTTGTGAAAATTTTGCGAGAATGGAGATAGAACAAAGCTGTATCTCATAATTGTCCCACCAGTGTGCCTCATGGTTATGGAGTTAACACACCTGAGTGCTAATCATGTTTGGCAATACTCTAGTTGCTATACTCTTATCTGACAGGCAAACAGAATGGAAAAGAATGGTTTATATTGTATCCACTCGAGGAACCTCTGCAGCATCAAGCTATCTCCACCATTCTTTAACCGTAGGACTTCAAGAAAAAATGGCAGCGGAGGGATTTGAACCCACGACCAAAGACCTGGGAGAAGTCTGAAACTATTGCTATAAGCATTGGTAGGCAGAACACACTTCAAGTTACTGGCTGCGCGAGTGCAATCTATCCCGAATCTCCTGTTCCCGACGCTTCAGATCATCCAATTCCTTTGCAACTCCCGCAGCTTCAACCATCTGCTCCTTACTTGTGATGAAGCTGAATCTTGTTCTGCCCTTTGAGACCTCCGTAGGACGTCTTCGCAGGGCCTTCAATTTCCTCTCAGCCTTATCTATTTCTACTGCTACATCGTGAAGTTTCTTCTTAAGCCTTTCTTCTGCCTGCATGGGCTGCTCCTTTAGTCATATCCCTCTGCTTACCTTGTCCAACTCCACCTGGCTGAACTATTCGTTCGATGCAGTTGTCATCGTAATTGCCTCTTAATCCAATTATACCCCCAATCAACCTCAAAAAAAGTGGCAGCGGAGGGATTTGAACCCACGACCAAAGGCTTATGAGTCCTCTGCTCTACCACTGAGCTACGCTGCCGTGATATTATTTAACACCACTCATCAGAAATGGTCAACTCAGCCCCTGCAAGGAAATCCTAAATCCTAAATTCTAAACTCTAAACCCTAAACAAATTCTAATATCCAAGTTCAAAGCTCAAATTAATAGCTATCAGTTTTCAGCCTTCAGTTATCGGTTACCGCTGCCCGCTGACTACTAATTACCGATTACTGATTACTGACTGCTGGCCGCTGACTGCTGACCGCTAACAGGTAGACTTTTATCGCTGTGCAAGCTTAAAATAGGCAACAATCATAATGAACACCTTGATTTTCATCCATGGCTCCGGAGATAGCAGCCTGGCATGGCATTATCAGATAGAAGCTTTCCCACAGGCTAAAGCTGTAGACCTGCCTGGACACCCCCAGGGCGAACCCTGCCCTACCATTGAACAATACGTTGAATGGCTGAATGATTATATCCTGAGCAATAAATATGAACCAGCTATCCTCGCAGGACATTCTATGGGCGGCGCTATTGCCCAGTTGCATGCTATCAAGTATCCTGAAAACACAACGGCACTTATCCTTATTGGCACCGGGTCTAGATTGAGGGTAAACCCGGCTTTTCTTTCCGTAATCAGGGACGGCATCGCCAACCCCGAAAAGTGGCTTAACGATGTTGTTAGACCTTTCTACAAAGATATCCCTGCCGAAGCAAAGGAGCCAATATTGGAAAGGATAAAGGAAAACGGGGCAAAAGTGCAGCTTAACGATATGCTTTGCTGCGACAAATTTGACATCATGGATAGAGTAGAACAAATTAAAGTCCCTACCCTGATAATCTGCGGCAGCAAAGATATTATGACTCCATCCAAATACAGCTCTTACCTGGCCAGCAAGATTAACGGGGCTAAACTGGTCATAGTTGATGAAGGAGGTCACCTGGTTTTCGCTGAAAAGCCCCGGGCAGTTAATCAGGCTATTGGTGAATTTTTAGCCAATCTACAGTAATATACTGATTGCTTCAAGGAGATGGAAATACATACATTGAGACTCGGAATGGCTCAAATCAATTCCACCGTGGGTGATTTAAGCGGTAACACAAAGAAAATATTGCACTACATCGATGAGGCAAAAGCTCTCGGAGTCGACCTATTAACCTTCCCGGAATTAGCTATAACCGGCTACCCTCCTGAGGACTTGCTGCTCAAGCCGCAGTTTATCAAGCTGAACCAGGAATGCCTCAAAGAGATAGTAAGGCATACCTCAAATATAGCAGTGGTAGTGGGCTTCGTCGACAGCGATAGCGATATATATAACACCGCCGCAGTGATTTACAACAATAAACTGGCTGGCGTTTACCACAAAATTTATCTGCCTGATTATGGCGTATTCGATGAAAACAGGTATTTTCAGGCAGGAACGGAAAGCCCCGTCTTTATCATTTACGGCATTGGCACAGGCATAACTATCTGTGAAGATATGTGGTATGAAACTGGACCAGCAGCGGTGCAGGCTTACGCCGGAGCCAAGATACTAGTTAATATAGGCGCCTCACCATATCATGCCGGTAAAGGAGACTTCAGAGAGAGGATGCTCGCTACCAGAGCAGCCGATAATGTAGCTATTGTTGCCTATAATAATTTAGTCGGGGGGCAAGATGAGCTGGTTTTCGACGGCAATAGTCTGATTATCAACCAGAAAGGCGAAATTATCGCTCGGGGGAAACAATTTGAAGAAGACCTTGTAGTAGCTGATTTAGATGTGGAATCGGTATTTCGCTCACAGCTGCATGACCCCCAACGGAGGAAAGAGGCACCATGGATTGAAAAGGGACTGAAACAGGCTGCCAAGATAGAAGTATCACACGAATATCCCGCAGTTGCCAGGCCGCCTTTGCCGCCAAGGCAGGTGGAAAGGCTGGATGAGCCTGGTGAGATATATCAGGCACTTGTCCTGGGCACCCGAGATTACGTCCACAAGAATGGCTTTGAAAAGGTAGTCATTGGTCTATCTGGTGGAATCGATTCATCTCTAGTAGCTGCTATAGCCATGGATGCCCTGGGGGCTGACAACGTTGTGGGCATTTCCATGCCCTCACGTTACACATCGCCAGGCAGCAAATCAGACGCCGAAACATTAGCCAGGAACTTGGGGATAGAGTTTAAAGTAATACCCATCGAGAAAGCCTTTAGTTCATATCTAGAAACGCTGGCGGAGCATTTCAACGATACCCAACCTGACGTGACCGAGGAGAATATTCAAGCAAGGATTAGAGGCAACATTCTTTTTGCCTTGTCCAACAAGTTTGGCTGGCTGGTCCTCGCTTGCAGCAATAAGAGCGAGACAGTTACAGGCTATACTACACTTTACGGAGATATGGCTGGAGGGTTTATTCCACTCAAAGATGTGCCCAAAACAACGGTTTTTGAATTAGCCAAATACAAGAACCACCAGGCAGGAAAGGAGGTAATTCCTTCCAGCGTTTTAACCAAGGCGCCATCTGCGGAGCTAAGACCTGACCAGAAGGATACGGATACACTACCACCATATAAAATATTAGACCCCATTTTAAAAGCATACGTGGAAGATGATCTGTCAGTTGACGAAATTGTAGCCATGGGTTTTGACCCCAAGATTGTCATGAGAGCGGCTCACCTGGTGGACAGGAATGAATACAAGCGCCGGCAGGCTGCACCTGGTATAAAGATAACCCCCAGGGACTCTGGCAGGGATAGGAGATTGCCCATCACCAATCGCTTTAAAGACCAATCCGGTTAATATAAAATATATAATAAGAGGCTGTTTAAAAATGTAGTTGCCCAATTCATTGGGCGATAGTGCCTGATAAATCAGGCAACTACAAAAATTTGGGGGCGAAGACTCTCCAAAATGCCCAAAATCGAACGGGAAAACAAAATTAAACAGCCTAAATAATGTAAGGAGGAGAAAGGAGAAATGCGGAAAATAGGGGGCGCTTTACTGGGAATTGGGCTGGGAATTTTAGTAGGCTGGGGATTCTACTGGCTCTTTGACCTTGCCTTCCCCGAACTGCCCACTGCAGTTAAAATTGGTATTACTGCTGTAGTTATAGGGCTTACTCTCCTCCTGATATCACTGGTGCGGGAGAGAATTAAAACATCGAAGGAAGACCGAAAAAAATTTAAGGGGGTGGAAAATTGATTGTAGTTACCACAGAGCAAATAGAGGGCAAAAAGGTAACGGAAACTCTGGGACTGGTTAAAGGAAGCACCATCAGAGCCAGGCATGTGGGACGTGACATTATGGCTGGCTTGCGAAATATCGTTGGTGGTGAAGTAAAGGATTACACCGTGATGCTGGCGCAAGCCCGAGAGGAAGCCCTGGGGAGGATGATTGACCAAGCCGAGAAGATGGGGGCTAACGCTATAATATGTACCAGATTCGTAACCTCAATGGTAATGTCCGGCGCTGCCGAAATGGTAGCTTATGGAACAGCGGTAAAAGTGGAGTAGGCTTACTTCACAAGTTGCGCGCCCATTCCACAGCATTCAGGAAAACCTGAAATCCATCCCCATAATCCTTAGCCCCATGCCTTGTCCACCGCGGATGTTGAGTCCCGCGAATATGCCTCTCAGGATGCGGCATCAACCCAAAAATTCGCCCTGAAGAATCACAAATGCCAGCGATGTTCCCTACCGAGCCATTGGGATTATAAGGATAGCCAGCATCGGTATTTCCACGCTCATCACTGTAGTAGAGCGCCATATTTACGTGGGGCGAGCTTTCAAGAGCAACAACTACCTTCCCCTCGCCATGGGCAACGGGTAAATACATGTGCGCAATTCCTTTAGTAAATACACAGGGGCTTTCCTGGTTCACTGCCAGGTGCACCCAACGACACTCAAACTTTCCCGAATCATTGGCCGACATGGTTATTTTGTCACCCTCACCTTGTTCCTCTCCCTTCAAGGGAGAGGTTAGGAGAGAGTCGGGCAGAATGCCTGCTTTCACCAGCATTTGAAAGCCGTTACAAATCCCCAGGATTAGCCTTCCCCTCTCAACAAACCTCTTTACATCTTCACCGAGTTTCAACCTTAGCTCGTTAGCAAGCACTTTACCCGCAGATATATCGTCGCCATAAGTAAAGCCACCAGGAATAACCATTATGTGATAGTCGGAGAGTCGCTTTCCACGGCGAATTAGCTCGCCAATATGGACTAAGGATGTCTCTGCACCAGCCTTCTGGAAAGCAACCTCAGTTTCAACATCACAGTTTGTTCCCGGTGCTAACAGTATCAGCGTTCGCACTTTACTCATCAGCTCTCACCTCACCAGCGAAGAGGTCTTTGCCAGGTATCCTTCAGCTCTTGAATAGCCGTGTCGACAACTTTCCTACCATCTAACCCATATATCTCCAGCATCCCCGAATCACTAACCTGCCCGATAACACTCTCCGTTATCCCCTTCATTACCCCTTCAAACTCAGCTTTATTCTGTGACGCCACCTCAACCAGGAACCGAGCATTCGATTCCGAGAAAAGTATAAAGTCATCCCTGTCTATTAACTCGCCAAGAGGAATAGAGTTCAACTGTACCCTGGCTCCCAGCCCACCGGCAAAAGCCATCTCAGCAACAGCGACTCCAAGTCCTCCCTCACTCAAATCATGGCATGCTCTAACCAGACCTTTCTCTGCAGCCCCGCTCAACTTATCCATCAACTCCTTCGCCTTATGCGGATTCACCCTGGGCACATTATTCCCGATAAAGCCGTTGAGCCTGAAGTATTCAGACCCACCCAGCTCATTGTTCGTAGCACCGACGAGGTAAATCAGGTCGCCTGCCTGCTTGAAATCCATCGATATAGCGCGGCTCACGTCCTCCATAACGCCGATGGCAGAGATAAGCAAGGTATGAGGAACAGAGATAACCTTGTCCTCAAATTTGAACTCATTATTCAGACTATCCTTACCCGAGATGAACGGCGTCCCGTAGACCACTGCCATATCATGGCACGCCCGGGCAGCTTGAACTAAAGCCCCCAGCATCTCGGGGCGGCTGGTATCACCCCAGCTGAAATTATCCAGCAGCGCTACTCGGTTCAGGTTGCCTCCAACGGCTATAATCTGCCGCAATGCTTCATCAATGGCTGACGCCGCCATCCAGTAAGGGTCTATCTCCCCATACTTCGGGTTTATGCCATTGGAAACAATTACACCCCTTTTAGAATCGGAGAGCGGCTTGATAATGGCGGCATCGCCAGGACCATCCCCATCCTTACCAACCAACGGCTTAAGAACACTAGCCCCCTGCACCTCATGGTCATATTGCCGTATCACCCATTCCTTGCTGCATACATTCCATGAGCCCAGAACTTGAAGTAAAGATTCGCTTAAGTCCTGTGGTGGAGCGAAGTCAGGTTCCTTATGCCATGGTTTTTCCCATACTGCTCCTGCCGTTAACTGCGGACGCCCATGGTGTAGAAATCCCATATCAAGGTCACAGACTGGATTCCCTTGATAAAAAAGCTGAAGCCTGCGGTCATTGGTAAATTCACCAATGACTGCTGCCTCTACATCCCTGCTGGCAAAAAGGGTTAGCAGCTGTTCAACACGGCGTGGTGGCACAGCCAGTATCATTCGCTCCTGTGACTCAGATATCCATATTTCAGTATAAGACAGCCCGGCATATTTCAGCGGAACCTTATCCAGATGAACTCGAACTCCGGTGTCTTCAGCCATCTCACCCACCGCCGAGGACAGCCCACCACCTCCACAATCAGTTATCCTGGAGTAAAGCCCACGGTCTCTGGCTTGAAGCAAGGCATCGATAACCTTTTTCTCCACAATGGCGTCACCAATCTGAACCGAACTATAAGAAACAGCCGTTGATTCCTCGGTAAGTTGCTCAGAAGCGAAGGTGACCCCGTGTATTCCATCACGCCCGGTTTTACCTCCCACTAACACTACCAGGTCGCCAGAACGCTGCTGTCCTCTTTGGGAAAGGTCTTTAGGCAACAATCCCACCGTGCCGCAGAAAACAAGCGGATTAGCCACATATCGTTCATCGAAAAGTATCGCACCATTGAGAGTAGGTATCCCCAGGCGATTAGCATAGTCAGCTACTCCAGCGCGAACCCCCTTGAAAACACGCTGTGGATGTAGAGCTCCTCGCGGTAGCTTATCATAGGGAAAATCAGGAGGACCAAAACAGAACACATCGGTGTTCAGGATTGGCTTGCCTCCAAGCCCGGTGCCCATGATATCACGGACAACACCACCTATCCCCGTTGCTGCTCCTCCATAAGGCTCGACTGCTGAGGGATGATTGTGAGTCTCCACCTTAAAACAGAGCGCCCATCGCCCGTCAAAATCAATTACCCCGGCATTATCCTCAAAAACGGAGAGGCACCATGGCTTGTTCATCTCCTCGGTTGCCTTCATAATAGTGCTCTTGAGCAAGTTATCTATGGTTATGTCACCAAACTTGATTCTCCCCTTGAATGTCTTATGGACACAGTGCTCAGACCAGGTCTGCGCCAGTGTTTCAAGCTCAACATCAGTGGGGGCACACCTTTGCCCGTGAAAGTAAGCAATGATTGCTTGAAGCTCGTCGGCGGTAAACCCAAACTGCTGCTTGATCTTTGAGAACTCTTCCTCGGTTAACTCAAGAATATTTACCCGCTCCAGTTTAAATCTATACTGTGGATTTTCGGGGAAGATTACTGATTCTTCCTTAACCACATGCTGGATAATTGGGTTTACCAATAACCTGTCACATACAACCTCCAACTGACGCTTGTCCAGTTGCCCTTCAATGAGGTATCGCTTCGCTGTTCTAACCGCCTTGACTTTTTCTATACCTAAATCCCGCACCGCCTTCATGATAGTAGCCTCAACCGGGTCAGTAACACCGGCATTGTAAGCCACCTCAATAACCTGGTAGCCATCACCACCCCAGGAATCCTGGTCATACTGATATTCCTGAGTTACAGGGTCAGCCAGCAAGCCTCCACAAATTAGCTCCAGTTCATCGGATGTTAAATCAGCATCTAACCAATATATGTCCACAACGTGAACATCGGACACCACTGTTATTCCCTGGTCATGGATATCCCTGACCAGGCCAAGCCCTTTGGCATCAGGAAAGCCATGCTTTAAGCGGACTTCAATTCTATGCATTAGAATATACTTCTTTCAAAAAGTACTTATACCAGAAGAACCCTCTCTGTCATTGCGAGCGAAGCCCGGAGCATAGCGAGGGGGAAGCGAAGCAATCTCACCTTGCCCTTGGTGTTGCCGTGTTGGGATTGCTTCGGCACTACTGTGCCTCGCAATGACATCTGGACACATCTTCACCCGAGTTTTGGGAAACTTCAATAATCTCAACTTGCTGTAGAAATACCGCTTTTGTAATTGTATCTTACTATTACCTGTATCGCTTATCAACGCTTCCCACTAAGAATTCATGGCAAAGATGTGGTTGACCTCAGCCTTAATATATGCTTTGATAGTGAGCAATTATCCTGGTTGTTAAACTCGTGCCACTTTAGATAGAGGTTCTATTGATTCTGTAATCGATTCTGACGGATTTAAAATATATATATAATGTAAGTTAACGGAGGCATAATATGTTCTCGACTGACAAAGAAATACTCAAGTTTGCTAAAGAGCAAAAGATTGAGATGGTAGATTTTAAGGTGGTCGACTTAATTGGTCGCTGGCATCATGTAACCATCCCGGTAAGCCAGTTAAGTGAATCAACTTTCATTGAGGGCATTGGAATAGATGCTTCTAGCTATCCCGGGTATAAGAAGGTGGCTGCCGGCGATATGAAGATAATACCGGACAAAGGCACTGCTATCATCGACCCCTTTACTGAATCAAAAACATTGAGCCTGATTTGTGACATCTTTGAGCCTGATGGGACTACCCCTTACTCAAGGTATTCCCGAAACGTTGCCCGAAGAGCAGAAGAGTATCTTGCCCTACTGAAAAAAGGAACGGCTTTGTTCAGTCCCGAGCTCGAATTTTACCTTTTCAATGAAATTAGTTTTTCCTCCGAAATACACCAGGCATTCTATTACCTTGATTCCGTGGAAGCATTCTGGAATACCGGAGGAGAAGAAGAACCGAATTTGGGGTATAAATTCCCTGCCAAGGGAGGGTATCAGGGAATCCCGCCCGCAGATACCACTTTTGACTTGAGAACAAAAATGGTCAAGCTAATAGAACAGGCAGGTATTGCAGTAAAGTACCACCACCACGAAGTAGGCAGCGCGGGTCAAGTGGAGATCGAAGTCCTTCACAATACCCTGCTGAAGACAGCGGATGCCGTGATGTTAATGAAGTATATTATCAAGAACGCTGCCCGCCAGAACGGTAAAGTCGCCATATTTATGCCTAAGCCGCTATTCCAGGAAGCAGGGAGCGGCATGCATGTCCATCAATATCTCTCAAAAGGTCATTCCTCGCTCTTTTATGATCCAAAGGGTTATGCCAACATGAGTCAATTGGCTTTAAACTATACTGGGGGGCTGTTGAAGCACGGCTCATCGCTTCTGGCACTCACCAATCCCAGCACCAACTCTTACAAGAGGCTTATTCCGGGATATGAAGCCCCGGTAAACCTTTTCTACGCTGTGGCAAATAGAACAGCCGCAGTGCGTATTCCCGCATATGATATGAATAAACAGAGAGAAAGAATAGAATTCCGTCCCCCGGATGCAACCTGCAACCCATATTTAGCTTTGGCCGCTATGCTGATGGCAGGACTTGATGGAATAGAAGAAAATATAGACCCGTCGGCTGAAGGATTCGGGCCTTTCGAAGTAGATATTGGTGAAATGCCAGAAGAACAGCGCGCTAAAATTAAAGCCCTGCCAAACTGCCTGGAAGATGCCCTGGCTGCCCTGAAAATAGACCATGACTTTTTATTAAATGGAAACGTGTTTACCAGTGACTTGATAGAGGCATGGATTGAATATAAGCTGAATAATGAGATAAACCCTTTACGAGCTAGACCACATCCTTACGAATTCGAGCTGTACTCTGATATATAGGGAGTACCGAAGTCGGCGGCAGGTTAACCTTTGCCGTGTATTCTTACGTTGCTAGTTATACTAATCTCTATGGGCTGACCGCATTTAGGACATGAGATTCCCATAACCAGAGGCTTCTCCATCATCCTTTCCACGAGCGTCGTAACTATAGAATCTATGTTATCCAGCCGCTCATCTATCAGGTCAAGACGCTTAATTAGCTGCTGTGCATCTAACTCTTCGGCACTTTTTATGATTAACTCTCCCTTAGCTTATAAGATAATTTATAAACCCTTCTCCACAACACCCAGAGCCTCTAGTTCATCTTTATCCCGTTCCATCAGCTTATCTATTTGTTCCGATACAGTGCGCTCCAGGTATTTACGAAATGCATCTCGCGCCGCCGGTGAATTACGCACTGCCTCCTTGGCTTTCAGCCATTCATCGCTAATTATCTCGTTGATTTGATCAGGACTCATCGGCTCCTTACCATGCCAGATACTTTCCAGCCTGTCCAGAACCCGCTTCGTCATTGACCTCTTCAAACGATCAAGAGAAAAAACTTCCTCCCAGGCATATTCTTGTTCCACTTTTCCCTCAGCCATAATTTATTCCCTCCTATGCAGTATTATATAACGATTAACAATTATTATCGGTTTAACTGTGTAGCTTGTCAAGATATTGATTTACAGCGGCAAAAGATATACATTATTTGCTAGGGGGTGATTAAAAATGCCAGAAGTAGAAGTTGGGAAGGTAACGGATTTTTTTGCCCAACCGGTAGTGGCTGGTATCGAACTAAGCGGCACGGTGAAGACAGGGGACAAGATCCATATCAAGGGCGCCACCACGGATATGGAACTCGTGGTAGAATCCATGCAAATTGACCGCGTAGATATCACTACCGGCAAACCCGGCGACCTAATCGGCATAAAAGTTCCCGATAGGGTGAGGCGAGGCGACAAAGTTTACAAAGTTACTGAATAGCCTTCACTAAATTGGCCATTTCAATAGCTTCCATAGCAGCGAGGAACCCTCGGTTGCCTTCTTTTGCTCCTGCCCTCTGAATAGCCTGCTCCAGAGTATCAGCGGTGATTATGCCCTGTATCACCGGTAGCCCGGTATCTAAAGTCACCCGTCCAATTCCTCTACTTACCTCAGAAGATATATATTCAAAGTGGGGGGTCCCGCCGCGAATTACAGCGCCAAGGCATATTACGGCGTCGTATTTACCACTCTGCGCCAATTTTTTAGCTATCAGTGGAATTTCAAAACAACCTGGCGTCCAGGCAATATCAATATTTCCTTCCTCAACACCGTGACGCAGCAGAGCATCCTTCATCCCCTCTAACAACCTGGTGGTTATCATCTCGTTAAACCGAGCAACAACAACGCCAAATTTCAGTCCCTTGCCTACCAGTATTCCTTCATAACGATTAGTCATCAGCTACCTCCTTTATATGGAGCAGATGTCCCAGCTTCTCTTGCTTGGTCCTCAGGTAATTGACATTGACCGGATTAGGGGAAATTACCAGGGGAACAATTTCCACTATTTCGAGTCCATAGCTTTCCAACCCAACTACCTTCTTAGGGTTATTTGTAAGCACCCTTATTTTATGTAACCCCAAATCGGCTAAGATCTGAGCCCCAATGCCGTAATCCCTTAAATCAGGCGCAAAACCTAATGCTATATTAGCCTCAACGGTGTCCAGCCCCTGGTCCTGAAGCGCATAAGCACGAAGTTTATTATGAAACCCAATCCCTCTCCCTTCCTGCCTCATGTACAAAAATACCCCCCTGCCCTCTTCAGAGATTCTCTGCATTGCTAACCTGATTTGTTCACCACAATCGCACCTCAAGCTTTCGAAAACATCACCAGTAAGACATTCACTATGCACGCGCACCAATACTGGCTCATCCCCGGATACATCCCCCCTAACCAGGGCAATATGCTCTGCAGGGTCAACAATGGATTCATAAGCTACAGCTACAAATTCACCATATTTAGTGGGCAACTTGGCTTCAGTTACTTTTCGGACTAGCTTTTCATGGCGGCGCCGATAAGCAATAAGCTCCGCTATGGAGATAATCTTCAAGCTATACTTCTCAGCCATAGCTTCAAGTTCCGGTAACCTCGCCATATGCCCATCTTCATCCATAATCTCACAGATAACACCGGCAGGATAGCGCCCAGCGAGTTTGGCCAGGTCCACAATGGCTTCAGTATGCCCTGCTCTCACCAATACTCCACCTTCTCTAGCACGAACAGGGAATACATGCCCCGGTTGAACCAAATCTTCAGGTTTGGTATCAGGATCAAGCACCGCTTTTATAGTTTGTGCCCGGTCGAAAGCGGAAATCCCTGTGGATACCTTATCCTTCGCTTCAATGGATACCGTGAACGCAGTCGAGTATCTTGAAGTATTGTGCTGAACCATCAATGGTATTCTCAATTCATCCAGCCTTTGCCCGATGATGGGAAGGCAAATCAATCCCCGACCATGTTTAGCCATAAAATTTATCGCTTCAGGAGTGACTTTCTCCGCAGCCATGGCTAAATCACCCTCATTCTCCCGCGACTCATCATCGATGATGATTACCACCCTACCCGCCTTTATATCTTCAATTGCCTCAGTAATGGAAGCTAACATACCACGTGCCTCACTTTGTAAATCCATATTCTTCAAGCAGGTCAAAAGTCAAATTTCTACCTGCCCTTTTATTGATTCGCTCCAGGTATCTGGCGATAACATCCACCTCTATATTAACTGCGCTACCAGGCCTCTCCTCACCCAGAATAGTGTGTTCAATTGTATAAGCTACTAAAGAAACTGAAAAGGAAAAATCGTCAACATCGACAATGGTAAGACTAATACCATCGACAGCAATAAAACCTTTTTCAGCAACATATGACATTAATTCTGACGGTACCGCAATCCGCACAATACGTGAATCTTTTTGAGGAGTCACCGAAATCACCCTCCCCACATCATCAACATGTCCCAATACCAGATGACCACCAACACGTCCCCCCATTGCCAGGGCTCTTTCCAGGTTCACATGGTCACCATAGCGAAGCTCACCAAGATTGGTGCAATTCAATGTCTCAGGCATAACATCAACACTAAACCCATCATCATTCAAAGAAGCTACCGTCAAACAAGCCCCGTTAACCGCTATGCTATCGCCAGGTTTGGTCCCCTGAAGCACCTTCTCGGCTGCAATAACCAGGCGATTCACGTCCGCTTCCCTGACAATACCAATTTCTTCTACTATGCCGGTAAACATTTCTTCACCCTTCTATATATCCACTGACCAATATATTATCGCCAAAGCTTCTGACGTCAACCCGGCTTAGATGGTGAGCCTCAATCAAGGAGTCAACTCCATTCCCACCTACCGCCGCTCTAGCCCCATCACCACCAATGACAATCGGCGAAATAAACACCAGAACTTTATCCACTAAATGACTATCAAAAAATGACCCGAGCAGAGCACTCCCCCCTTCCACCAGTACACTGACTATCCCGCGCTTTGCTATTACCCTGGATAACTCCTCCACATCTACCTTCCCCTCTTTTGCCGGTAATTCCAGCACTTCAACACCAGCCTGGATAAACTTTTTCTTTTTCTCGATATCCATAGGTTTCACCGTGGCAATCAAAGTTTCGCCAGGTTGCTTGAAAACATCGGCATCTAACGGCGTTCTTCCTTTACTATCAACAATTATCCGCAATGGCTGCGATTTCGTATTGCCACCTTTACCACAGCAACCACGGGCAGTAAGACGCGGGTTATCAATAAGCACAGTATTTACCCCAATCACTATAGCGTCCACTATATGCCGCACACTATGCACATATTTCCTTGCCTCCTCGTTGCTGATCCACTTAGATTGATTGGACCTGGTGGCGATCTTGCCATCAAGGCTCATGGCAAATTTAGCAATGCAGAACGGCAAGCTCGTGGTGATAAATTTAATGTAGGCTTCACTTATTTTTTGAGCTTCTTGCTGACGTTCACCGACATAAGTTCTAATGCCCGCTTTATTTAGTTCTTCTATCCCATTCCCTGAGACCATGGGGTTAGGATCAAGCAAAGCTATATAGACCTCTTCTATGCCACCGTTGATTATCGCTTGTGTGCATGGCGGTGTTTTACCATAATGGCAGCAGGGTTCCAGGGTAACATACATAGCAGCTCCCCGTGCCTTTTCTCCAGCCTGGCGGAGCGCCATCACCTCAGCGTGAGGCAACCCAGCAGGCTGTGTATGTCCCACACCAACCAGGGCACCACCCTTAACCACTACCGCTCCTACCGCTGGATTTGGACTGGTGTATCCCAGAGCTAGCCTGGCTAGAGAGAGAGCACATCCCATATAATCCTCAGATGCTGCCATCATTTAACCCTCCTGGTAATCGTTAGAATACCTGCTTGCTGTAGGACCACTCTGCCCCTGATACTTGCTTTGCAAACCAGGTGAACCATAAGTCCTTTCTGCTAGTGAAGTCAAGCGGAGAAAGGAAATTTCGCCATCAATTTCCACCAGCTCGGTTACATCATCCATGTCTTGTTTGACATCAGTATAAAAAGGATGACGCCAAGTTTCAAACCCGAGGAGCTTCTTGTCCAGATGTATATCGACACTCGCTGGCTGAATGCAATTTGGATCGAGAGGCTCAATGACTGTCCTCCCTCTGGCAATCTCCTCTTTAATCGTGCGGCCGCTGAGCACCATAGCCTCAGTCAAGGATTCTAGCACTCGCCCTGATAAAAGTGCAAACAAAGCAAATTCATCCCACACTTCTCTATGCTCATATTTCTATTTCTTTAGCCTTTACCCTATGACTAATAAAAGTCCCGTTATCCTTCAAAGAAAACTCTTCTTCCATATATCCCAGGGCTTCCATGACTTCTGTTTTTTTACAATTCAGGTATAGTCCAGTTTCTCACCCCGAGAGAACTTCGTTGTTCCTGTTGTATAATGACAA